>ULXU01068199.1_pt1 | contig 29676 bp, 20 predicted proteins | sample 1961521 | NCBI WGS metagenome assembly ULXU01 (sample SAMEA4835845, study PRJEB28245) | human gut metagenome | biome: gut microbiome; material: fecal sample | place: Denmark | collected 2008
AATTTCATTTACAAACCGGGAATCTCGCTTACAAAACAGGACTTTCATTTACAAACGGGGATTCTTGGGTTACAAATGGGATTCTCGGGTTACTATTTACCCTTTTAATAAATAATCTCAAAAATAAAGTTCGACATAACGAAGCATTTATTCATAATATTATTGATATTGTGCATTATATATGGTAAAATGGTCACAATGGGATTTGCTATTATAGATAGTAATACAGACAGTGATTATGAAAGACAAGAGGTATGTATATGTCAATATCATATAACGGATTGTGGAAGCTGTTAATTGACAAAAATATGAAGAAAGTGGACTTGATTAATAATCTCGGAATAAGCAGCAGTACGATTGCCAAGATGACAAAGGGTGAGAAGGTCTCTATGAATATTTTGGAGAAAATCTGTGATGAGTTAGACTGCGACTTTGGTGACATTATCCACTATGAAAAGAATAAGGATGGTGGAAACAATGAACTATAGTGCAGGCATGGTGTCTCAGGTATTTGCATTTGTAGAGACGAAACAGACAGCAGAACTTATGGCAGCAGGTATGTCGAAGGATGAAATAAAGGATAAGGTAATTGGTGAGAATCTTTATCAGCTTAGAAATGAGACCAGATTACGGAGGACATTCAATTATGTATATAATCGGCTTTCGTCATTGCCTGATGGAGCAGTAGAGCTTTTGGTTAAAGTGGATAATGAGAATGCAAAGCTGCTGACACTGATTGCAATTATGAATACAGATAAGCTCTTTTTTGAATTTGTATATGATGTGTATCGTGGCAAGGTAATACTTGGAGAAAAGACGATAGAAGATAGAGATATAAATGGATTCTTTGACGATAAGGCAACTCAAAGTGAGGAAGTAGCAGGCTGGTCAGAATCAGGAATTAAGAAACTCAAGAATTGTTATATGAAGAATCTTGCAGATGCGGGATTGATTGAATCAACAAAGACAAGGGTAATCAGACACGCTCTTGTTAATTATCGTATAGAGGAACTACTTCACAGTAATGGGATGGATGCATATATCAATGCAGTTAAAGGAGTCTGAGCATGGCAAAGTTAAGTTTGGATGATAGACTGAATCAGATAGAAGACAAAATATCAGATAAGTCGTTTAGAGAGAATAAAGGACTTGGAAATGAAGTCGGATATTATATATTCGATTATGATCCAAGAGAAGAGCTGTATGTGAGAAATCATATAGCATACCTTAAGGATAGAATAAACAACGGAAACAAAGATTTCAGAATAGTTGAGTTTGACCTGTTTCACCTGATGGTTGAGATATTGCAGGAGGAAGGTTATCTGGAAGCATTCTTTGATTTGGAAAAAGAGAATGGATTTTTTGAAATGGCAGACAGCCTTGTAGAGACTTTGGGACTGGATGAGACAAATGAGCTGAATCTAATCATATCAAGAATATTGCAGGAAGATTTGACAGACAGTGTGGTATTTCTTACCGGAGTAGGCAAGTGCCATCCGATAATAGCAAGCCACAACATCTTAAATAACCTGCATCAGGTACTTGACAGTGTGCCGGTAGTGCTTTTCTATCCGGGAGAGTATAGCGGACAGGATTTGAAATTATTTGGAACGATGGATTCACACAACTATTACAGGGCATTCCGTCTGGTGTAGAGGAGGAAATACAATGCAGATTAAAAATATGTTTGAAAAGCAGATTGATCGTGACATCAAGGGCGTTATTAAAGTGGGTCAGTCGGATGAAGAAAATGTATATCAAGAATTAGATGAATATGTAGTGACCAAGGAACTTCTGAAGCATTTCAGAGATTTCTTCAACAATTATGAAAAGGGTGTAGATGGATATACAGATAAAATGGGTGTCTGGATTTCCGGATTCTTTGGAAGTGGTAAATCTCACTTCTTAAAAATACTGTCTTATTTATTAAAAAACAGCACAGTAGAAGGTAAAAGAGCCATTGAGTATTTTACAGATGGTAAGAAGATAGAAGACCCGATGCTTATTGCAGAGATGACAAAGGCTGGAACTATTGAGTCGGATGTCATGCTTTTCAATATTGATTCAAAGGGTTCTGCAAAGGTAGGCTCCGGCAAGGAGGCTATTGTTGAAGTGTTTATGAAGGTGTTCAATGAGATGCAGGGATATTGTGGTTCAATACCTTATCTCGCAGAATTTGAGCGCCAGTTGGATGACGAGGGCAGATTTGAAGAGTTCAAAGCGAAGTTCGAAGCGAATGCAGGAGCACCTTGGGAGAAAAAGAGACAGGCATTTGCAGTTATTCAGGATAAAGTAGTAAAGACATTAGTCGAGATGGATTTCATGAGTGAGGAAGCAGCCCGCAACTGGTGCAAGAATGCAAAGGGGAGCTATGACCTCAGTATCGAGAAGTTTGTATCACTTGTGCAGGAATATTGTGCGAAGAAAGGTCCGAATCATCATGTTATCTTCTTAGTGGATGAAATCGGTCAGTATATTGCAGATGACACACAGCTTATGCTCAACCTCCAGACAATTGTGGAAGACCTTGGAACAGCCTGCAAAGGTAAGGCATGGGTTATCGTAACGAGCCAGGAGGATATTGATTCTATTACAAAGACAAAGGGAAATGACTTCTCTAAGATTCAGGGACGTTTTGATACGAGACTTTCTCTTTCGGCATCCAATGTTGATGAAGTAATTCGTAAGCGTGTGCTTGCAAAGAATGAGACAGCAACACAGACGCTCAGACTTCTCTATGAGCAGAAAGAATCAATTATCAAGAATCTTATTACATTTACAGCGGATACAGCGGACAAGAAGCTGTATGCAGATAAGGCGGATTTCGCAGACTGCTATCCGTTCATACCATATCAGTTCAATCTTTTAGGACAGGTACTTACTGCGGTCAGAACACATGGCGCAAGTGGAAAGCATCTGTCTGATCAGTCACGTTCTATGCTTGCACTGTTTCAGGAGTCGGCAATCAGAGTAATGGATAAAGAGGATGGAGTATTGGTTCCGTTTAGCTTCTTCTACGATCCATTGCATAAGTTTATTGACCACCAGCACAGTCAGGTAATCTCAGATGCAGAGAATAACAGTAAGTTGGATGAGTTCGATGTAGAGCTTTTGAAGGTTCTCTTTATGATTAAATATGTCAAGGAAATCAAGGCAAATGTAGATAATCTTACTACACTTATGATTTCCAATATTGATGATGACAGGATTGAAGTCCGTTCTAAGATAGAGGCGTCATTAAAGAAGCTGATTAAAGAGACACTTGTACAGAAGAATGGTGAAATATACATCTTCCTGACAAATGAGGAGCAGGAAATCAATAATGCCATCAATAATGAGTCAGTAGAGATGGGAGAAATCATCGGAGAGGCTTCTACAGTTATCTTTGAGGAAATCTATACAGAGAAGAAATACCGTTACAGCAGCCGTTATTTATTCCCATTCAACCAAAAGGTGGATGACCGATTCTTCAAGGGCAATCAGTCTAACGATATCGGAGTGACAGTTATTACACCTTATGGCGGAGATTATGCAGACTCTGCGCTTCGTCTGCTCTCAGCACAGGAAAGCAGTGTGATTGTGAAGCTGCCAAATGACAGTACATTCCTTGATGAGATTACAGAATCCATCAAGATATATAAATTCCTTAATAAAAATGCGTCCGGAGCCAGAGGCAGCTTTGACAGCATCCGCAGGGCAAAAGAGGATGAGCGTATTGAGAAGAAGGATAGAATCCGAATCTTTATTGAGGATGCATTAAAAAATGCTGATATCTATGTAAATGGCGATAAGGCAACCATTTCAGCTAAGGAGCCGGCAACAAGAATCAATGAAGCACTCGGTAAGCTCGTAGCAATGAAATACAATAAGCTTACCTATATGGAGACAGCACCGGAGCTTTCAGATATCAGTGCCATCTTTAAACACAGCGATGGTCAGATGAGTTTCCTTGGCACAAGTGATACCACACCGAATAAGCTTGCTTTAGAGGAAGTGGTGCAGGTAATTGGCTTAAATAATGCCAGACATATGAAGACATCCCTTAAGTCATTACAGGATAAGTTTGGTGCAGCACCGTATGGATTTGATCCCAAGGATGTGCAGTGGCTTGTTGCAATGTTGTTCAAGCTGGGAAGAGTGTCTCTTACTCTTAACAGTCAGAGCTTGTCATTACTTTCAACGAATTCGGATGAACTGGTAAGATATATTACAAAGCGAGAGTATGTAGAGAAACTCCTGATAGACATCAGAGAAAGAGCAACTGACGGACAGATTCGCTCCGCAAAAGAAGTTATGAAGGATTACTTCGGATTTACTGTATCCAGTGATGATGATGACAAAATCATGAGCAGCTTCAAGAACAGAGCGAAGGATAAAGTTGAAGTATACGATGACATCCTTGTAGAGTACAGAATCAATCCGAAATATCCTTGTAAGCGACTGATGGAAGAGGCAAGAAAGAGACTTGCAGAACTCCTTGATATCAATGAGCCTACAGAGTTCTTCAAGACAGTAGATAAGAAGAGAGATGACCTGCTTGATGATTCAGAAGATACTGCACCTGTATTTGATTTCTTTAAGGGAGATCAGAAAAAGATTTTTGAAGAGGCAGTAAAGAATCTTGCATATTTTGGCAACAGTAAGACTTATGTAAGTGACCAGGAACTGTTAAAAGTAGTCGAAGAGATAGAGACTATCGTGAAGGACGGCAAGCCTTTTGGTAAGATTCAGAGATTACCGGAATTAAATAAGAGATTTGAAGAGCTTCATATGGGATTGCTTGAAAAGGAAGCAGCTATCATGGATCCATTAGTACATGACGACTTCCTTAAAGTGAAAGATGTTTTGGATACAAAGCAATTTGCAGAGGTACTCCGTCCTCGTATCAATCAGAGGTTTGAAGAAATCTGGGATAAGCTGAAAAAATCAAATGATATAGCAGCAATCAAGAATATCAAGCTGGAAAGTGACACTTTAAAAATCAAATGCTTGGATGAAATAGATGAATATGAGAGGAACCATCAGCCTGCACCGGAACCACCTGTTGCACCGGTAGTACCCGGTAAAGAGTCGATTGATCCTACACTGGTACAGACTAAAGTAAAGACCAAGAGACGTAAGAATGTTTCCATCAGTAATGTAGCAGGGGCTAGAACATATTCGATAGAGACAGAGCAGGATATTGATAAATTCCTTTCCGAGATGAAGCAAAGGCTATTACAAGAATTGGAAGAGAATACAATTGTTACATTGAGTTAAATTTTTGATGGAATGGGGTGTAATTATGGGATATGTGAATTTATATAAAATTGATGACAATAAACAACTTGAATTTACACAGTTGCTACAAGATAAATATGAATTTATAGGTGAGCAAGAATACAAATCATTACATGATAAGGACAGAAAATATATTGTTGGAACCTATTTGTATCGTGCAAATGATTCTAAAATACCTGATTGGCAGTGGATATTGGATGAGTATGAATGCGATAAAGTTAAAATATATTCATCACCTAGAGCAATTTTAAAAATCGAGTCAGATGGCATTATATATGTTATAAGTTATGGTCTTGCCTATTTTTCGGTTGATAAATATTGTGATGTAGAATTTGCTTTTGAATTTGCAAAAAGAATAGCATTTAATGAAATAAAAACTACAACATTAACAGCCCCAAATTCTAGAAAAAATAAAATAGTTAATGTTTTTGTCGATTATAGTAATTTATCATATGAGAGTGGCGAGTCATATGCGAAAATAAAAGCAAGAATGGATACCGGAAAAGAAAAAAGATTATTTAAGGAGACTATAGAGATAGGACATTCTATAAAAGCACAATTAATACAAAATAATATTGATAGTATTATAGAATTTATTGAGTATATAGAAATGACTCTTAAGAAACCAATTATTAATAAAATACCTGTTTTTGGAAAGGTTAAAGATGATGAATTAATAGCTGATTTAGATGAGCGATTACTTAAAAAAATTAACGATAATATAGATTGTATTAATATATCAGAGTTAGATGTTATTGGAGTGACAGAGATATTTAATAATAATGACTCTTCATTTGTTTTGAAATATAAAAGAGCTCATGAAAATATCGAGAGTCTGACTAAAGATGCTATTATGCATTTTATTGAAACTAACAAAATAAATATTGAAAAAGAATTTTTTAATATTAAAATTGCGTGTTTGAAAAATGAGCAAATTGTATGTACATATAATATAAAAAGAGTAATTGATTTTACTGATGATGAAAGAAAATGTGTTTTGATTAAAGGAGAGTGGTATCAGTATAATTCTGATTATATTGCATATTTACAAGAATCAATAAAAGAATTGGATGTAATATATGATTCAAAATATGATTTCACAGATAACAAATTAAAAGAATATGTTTCAAAAAAATTTGATATTGAGAAAGACAGTATAGAGTATCATGGAATGACTTCAAAACAGATAAAAGATAGATTGAGCAAAAAATATTATGCTGAACGTGTGTATAATTGTGTTTTATCAGAGAGTTATGGATTTGAAAATTATGATAGAGAAAATACGAGTGTTCAAGGAGAAAAACTTGAATTAATGGATTTATACAAAAGTGAAACTATGTTTGCAGTTAAAATTGGCAATACGTCATCAAAACTAAGTTATGTTGTTGATCAATCAATGGCTTCGTTAGAAATGTATAAGAATGGACAATTCCCTAGTATGCCCTCAATAAATACTGTAGCAGTTTGGATAGTTCTAAAAAGAAAAAATAAACTACCTATGTATGATGGAAAGCCTGACATATCAAAATTAAATATGATTATGTTGAAAAATCGGTTGGATGAATGGAAAAAGAGTGTTAGGGTTGCTGGATATACGCCAGTTGTTTATTTAAATTATTGGGAATCATAGAAAGTAGTATTTGAATTTAGAATGAGAAAGTGAGCAAAAACCCATGAACAAAAATGCAATTAAGAAATTTGCAATAGATGCAAGAAATAAGCTGATAGCATCCGTTACGGATAAAGCCGGTATGCTTGGAATTACACCGGATAATTGCAGTGAAGCAATCACAAAAGGTGCAGATTTTGAGGTATACAAGACAGCAGCAGGAACAGAGGTAACACTTAACAAAAAACAGTGTGAGCAGAGAAGAAAACTGGTAGACCAGATTCATGCAAGAGGCTTTGAAGCGGTAGTGGAAGAAGTGGCATATACATGGTTTAACAGAATCTGTGCTATCCGTTTTATGGAAGTGAATGACTATATGTATCCTGTAAGAGTTCGTGTGCTTTCTTCTGAAAAAGAAGGAAAGAATGAGCCAGATGTAGTAACAATGGCGCCTGAAATTGACTGGGATTTTACAGATAAAGAAAGAGAAGAAATCATTGATGCCAAGATGAATAACAGGCTTGATGATTTATTCAGAATGCTTTTTATCAAGCAGTGTAATCTGCTTCATGAAGTGTTACCGGGACTATTTGAAGAGACAGAAGACTATACAGAAATGCTTCTGAACATCTCATTTACGAATGAAGATGATGTAATTCGTATGCTTGTAGATGAAAAGAGAGGAATTCAAGAAGAAGATTTTAATGTAAATACAATTGGAGAAGATGGACAGCCTACCGGACAAGTGGAAATTATAGGATGGCTATATCAGTATTACAATACTGAATTAAAAGATGATACTTTTGCAAAATTGAAAAAGAATGTAAAAATCACAAAAGAGAGAATACCTGCGGCAACACAGCTTTTTACTCCGGACTGGATTGTTCGTTATATGGTTGAAAACTCGGTCGGAAGGATTTGGATTGAGCATCTGCGTGCAGTTGATTCGAGTATAGATGAAAAAGCAACTGCGGAGAGATTCGGATGGAAATATTATCTTCCGGAAGCTGAGCAGGAGGATGAAGTGAATGTAAAATTGGCAGAGATAAGAACTACCTACAAAGATTTAAAGCCAACTGAAATTAACTGCATTGATCCTTGTATGGGTAGTGGACATATCCTGATTGCTATGTTCGATGTACTGATGGATATTTATGAAAGTGCAGGATATGACAAGAGAGAAGCGGCATTTGATATTGTAGAGCATAATATTCATGGATTAGATATTGACCAGAGAGCATATCAGTTGGCTTATTTTGCAGTTATGATGAAAGGTCGTGGATACAATAGACGATTCCTGAGTGGAAAAGACGGAAAGCCGGAGCCGAAAGTGTATGCAATTACAGAGAGTAATGAAATCAATCGGAATCATTTGCGATTTTTTGGAACACATTTAAGTGAGATGGAAAGAAATCTGGCTGTGATGCAGATTGAAGGATTGCTGGATACATTTAAAGATGCCAGAGAATATGGATCTATCTTAAACGTAGATGTATGTGATTGGGAGATGCTGGAAAGATTTGTAGATGATTTAGGTACAACTGGACAGATTTCGTTTGAGAGTGTGGGAAGTGAAGAAACACAGGAAAGTCTGCGAAAACTGGTAAGAGTGGTACAAAATCTGGGACAGAAATATGATGCAGTAGTGACGAATCCACCGTATATGGGCGCTTCTGGAATGGGAGCAAAACTATCAAAATACGTGAAAGATAATTATTCCGATAGTAAAAGTGATTTCTTTGCGGTCTTTATTGAAAAATGTAGAAAATTATCTGGGAAAAATAGATATGTTGCTATGATTACACAACCATCATTTTTATTCTTGAGTTCATATGAAAAGTTAAGAACAAAGATTTTAAATGAAGATACAATATTGAGTATGCTTCATATGGGAAGAGGAATATTTGGTATCGATTTTGGTTCAGTAGCATTCTGTATTAGAAATAGAAAAGTTTTCTCTTATGTTGGGCGGTATTATAAATTGTATGAAAGAACATTCCAATATATTGATCCCGAAGACATAAGGGACATATTTCTAAATGCTAAGCACAATAAGAATTATAGATTTGATTTTTTGAATTATAATTCAAGAGATTCAATGGAAGAACGCGGTTGTCTGAATCAGATTGAATATGTAAAAAATCAAGATGAATTTGAGATAATTGAAGGTGTTCCATATGCTTATTGGGCTGATAAAGGAATACAAAAAGCATTTAAACAAGGTAAGCCATTAGGACGCTTAACTACTGTAAGGAACGGTTTAAAAACAGGTGATAACAACGAATTTCTACGCTATTGGTGGGAAATTAATTTTAATAATACAATGACAGATGCTAATTCAGCAGAAGAAGCCATAAGATCAAACAAAAAATGGTTCCCATACAATAAAGGCGGAGATGCAAGGAAATGGTATGGAAATGAAGAATATGTTATAAATTGGATGAATGGTGGAGAAAGAGTTATTGGAGCAGCAAAAAAAGAAAAACGAAATGTACAAGACTATCCAGATAGTATGAAATTTGTTTCTTCTGGGACGTGGTCATTGATAAGCGCTGGTAAACCAACTTTTAGATTAAAAAAACATAGCATTTCGGATATTGCTGGCATGTCATTCTATAATGGCAATGAGAATACGGAGTATTATCTTGGATTCTGCAATACTGAATTAGCCTGTGAAATATTGCAAATGTTGGCACCAACAATAAATTATCAAGCAGGTGATATTGCAAGGTTACCAATTATCATGTCAAATCGGTATTATGAGGAAATAACCAATCTCGTTAAGAAATGTGTTCAGGGGGCAAAAAATGAATGGGACTCATATGAAACATCTTGGGAGTTTAATAGGCATCCTTTGGTTCGTCATGGGTTAAAAAATGACAGATTTATTGGCGATGCATATAATGAATGGGATAAGGAATGTACAGAACGTAATAATTTAGTACTTAATGCAGAAACAAGGATAAATGAATTGTTTTCAGTAATATATGAAGTAGAAGATAAAAACTTGGGTAAAACTAATGTAGAGGTACTTTTAAGAAAGGCAGATAAATATACGGATATTAAAAGTTTTGTTTCGTATGCGGTGGGATGTATGTTTGGAAGGTATTCTCTTGATCGAGAAGGATTGGTATTTGCAGGTGGAGACATTGATAATATATATTGGAAATGTCAAGGCGTTTCACCTTTAGAGAACAATGGATTACCTTTGGATGGTTATACTGGAGTAAGTTTAGCAGAATATCACTATGGATATCTTCGAGATAATAAAGAGTGGAAAAAAGCAACATGTTTGCACTATAGTGTTGATTACGATAATGTGATTCCAATTACGGATGAAGAATATTTCTCCGATGATATTGTTAACCGTTTCATAGAATTTGTCAAAATAGTCTACAGTGCAGATACCTTGGAAGAGAACCTTGATTTTATTGCAAATGCATTAGGAAACAAAGGGGATACATCTAGAGAAGTCATCCGCAACTATTTCTTGAAAGATTTTTATGTTGACCATCTGAAAGTATATCAAAAACGTCCTATTTACTGGCTATTTGATAGCGGTAAACAGAATGGCTTTAAGGCACTTATTTATATGCACCGATATGATGCTGATACAGTCGGCAGAGTTAGAACAGATTATCTCCATAAGGCACAGAAGTATGTAGAAACTGCAATGCAGAGTGCACAGTATACGATTGATAATGCTACATCAACATCGGAGAAATCAAAAGCCACAAAAGCGGTAACGAAGTACACAAAGCAGCTTGCAGAAATGAAGATATATGATGAAGCAATTGCCCATGTAGCCAATCAGAGAATCGAGATTGACTTGGATGATGGTGTAAAGGTGAATTATGCGAAATTTCAAGGTGTGGAAGTGGCACAGGAAGGTAAGAAAGCATTAAAAGTGGACTTATTGGCTAAAATATAAGATAGATGCTTTTGCTTTTATTTAGAAAGAGAGTTTATTATATGACATTGCAAGAACGAGATTACACATTATTTTTAAATGACGAAGAGCGAGAAGCTTTTGAATTAGAAGAAAAAATAGAAAATCGAAAAGGTGTGAAAAACCATAGGGAATTTCCACGATTTTCACACCCGGATGAATCAGTAAGAGAGTTTATTTGGCATAGAAGATCGTTGTTTCCGAATAATTACTTGCATTTATTGGAGTATAAAAAACTTGATTTTGATGATGAAGCAGAGCAATATCATGATGTGATTTATAAGGCTAAGAATGAGCAGGAAATACAACAGTATATAAAACAGAATCGTAAATGGTTTATTCCTGGTTCGATATTTCTTGATTATAATTTTGGACACCATGATGCGTATCTATTTCCAGAACAGAAATTGGGAAATGAATATGCAGTAGATTATATGTTATTGGGAAAAAATTCTGATGGATATAGTATTGTATTGGTGGAATTTGAAAAATCAGATACACCATATTGCCGTTCTACAGCTAATATTGAAAGCGAAAGCGTGAAAGAGGGACTTGCTCAGATTAAAGACTGGCAAAGGTGGATGCTTAAAAATCAAGATTATTTTATGAGAAACATAGGATTAACTCAGAAGGGAATTGATATACCAATATTCCGTATTTTTTATTATTTGGTAGTCAGTAGAAGAGATTATATGAATGATATAGCTCATGATATGAGAAGTCAGACAATGTATGATATGCGCAATCTTAAAATAGTTACTTTTGATAGATTGGAAGAAAATGTTAGGAAACTGGCAAATAATCATTCATGGTAGGAGGTTTTTATAAATGAAACAGGAAATATTGAATGAATTGAACCTTGGAGAAAATCATGAGCGAGAATGCAAATTGGCAACCGGCGGACTTCCTGAGAGCATATGGGAGACTTATTCTTCTTTTGCTAATACAAATGGTGGTACGATTCTGCTTGGAATTAGGGAACACAGAGATTCTTTTACTGTTGAAGGACTGACAGATAAGCAGATTGTAAAATATCAGAAAGACCTTTGGAGTACATTGAATGACAGGAATAAGGTGTCAAAGAACATCTTACTGAATCATCATGTCAGACCTGTGACTGTCGGAGAAAAGAAAATATTAAGAATTGATGTTCCTGCGGCAGACAGGCACGATAAGCCGGTATACATTGGGACAGATCCGATGAAAGGTACTTATAAAAGAGATTATGAAGGCGACTTTCTTTGTACTGAAGAGGCAGTCCGTGCGATGTTTGCAGATCAGAGAGATGTATCTGGTGATGTGGAAGTGCTGGAAGAGTTCGGATTAGATGTGTTGAACCAGGATACGATAAAAGGTTATAGAATTATTTTTGAACAGCTTCACAGTGCACATCCGTGGAATGCTTTGGAAAATGATGAGTTCCTTATGAAATTAAGGGCAGCAGCAAAGAATAAGAATGGTACATTATCTCCAACAATAGCAGGACTTTTATTCTTTGGAGAGGCTTATCATATTACGGAAGTTTTCCCAAATTACTTTCTGGATTATCGTGAGGAATGCGATGATAAAGCAGTACGCTGGTTATTCCGGACACATTCTAACGAAGGTGATTGGAGCGGTAATATATACGATTTTTTCTGCAAGGTACGTACAAGAATGGATGATGATGTAGCGGTTCCATTTGCAAATAGACGAAATGGATATCGTGTAGATAGAGTGGATGTGCATGATGCATTGGAAGAAGCATTGGCAAATGCACTGGCACATGCAAATTATTATGGGAGACGAGGAATCCTCGTTGTTAAAAAGGGTAAGGAACTTAGTATTTCCAATCCTGGCACTATCAGGGTGACGAAAGAGGAATTTTATGCAGGTGGCAATAGTGATCCACGAAATCCGAATATCTTAAAGATGTTTGGCTTTGTAAATGTCGGTGAGCGTGCCGGAAGTGGTGTCGATAAGATTATGACAGCATGGGCAGAACAAAATTGGAAGAAACCGGAATTTGATTTCTCAGAGCGCAGTGACAGGGTAACATTAAAGCTCGAAGTTGGACAAGTGGTATATATTCCGGGAGCTGCTGATATCAGAAATGAAAATACAAATCAAGAAAAAGCAACTGCTATGTCAAAAGAAGATAAAATACTTGAGTATATCAGGCAGAATGGAAGTATTTCTTCTCAAAAAGCTGCGGATATAGGAGGTTATAAGTCAAAGACAGGAGCAAGAAAATTGCTTGATAAGATGATAGAAAAAGGATTAATTACGAAGACGGGAAATGGACCGGCAACTAAATATAGGTGATTTAGAGGTTGTCTTACGATTTATCGAACACTTTATTGAACACTATCGGACACTTTTGGGAATATTGGATACAAAGTGTTCGATAAGTGACCGATAGTGACCATTTATCGGACACTTATTAGCATAGGCTGAATAAAAGTATTTGTGCAGAGACTATCTGCACAAATGGATTAGAAGGTGAAATATGGATTTACAGAACATACAGGATCAATTAAATACAGAATTTGCCAAGTCAGAGACAAGAATCATATTCTGGTTTGATGATAAAGGTGAATATGAGGATGAGGTATCGGAACTGCAGCTTGGTGATGTAAAGCTGCACATTCTTGATGGTACAAACTGGCTCTATTCAAAGTATTTATTAAACGAAGAGGACAAAGAGAGCAAATATCTTGTCTATGCAGCCTTTGTAAAGCCAGGTGATACAGAGAATCCGCTTGCAGATATGTATTATTACTCAACACCTTATTATACAGACAGGGTATCGCAGATGTCTCAGGAGATTGGCATTGATAATCGTTTTAAGGAGCATTTATCACAGTATGCTAATTTCTGGAAAAATAAACATCGTATTGAGAAGTTCAAGGAACTTGGAATTGATCATTACAATGCTCAGACAATTGATATTGGTTTGATTGCTGTACTCACGGATGTAAAGACTCCAAATTTTGAGGAAGTAGTTAAGCAGATGATGCTCGGTGACAATGAGAAGTATTTTAAGGCATTGGATGATAATGGATTGACCGACAAGTTCTGGGAACTTTGCGAAAAATTCTTTGGATATAAGTCAGACAAGCCAAACATAGATGATTTGTCTGCTTGTATGATATTAACTTATGCATCATCTACATTGAAAGCTACTGTTCCGGAAGCAATGAGGACTTATATTCTTAAGAAGCGTAATGATGTTGTGGTCTTTATCCGTAATATCATGGACAATGTGAATTATCAGGATGCCTATGACAAACTTGTAGAAAGAACAGATAAGTCATTACGTTTTGTGAGAAGAATACAGGATGGATTAAAGAAAGATGTGGAGAAGAAAAAAGATAGTTCTCTCCAATTGGCGGACGTTTTCGCTTGTGATGCTTTTTCTGGGTTAGATGACATTATTATTGATTGGGCATTGGAGCAGTTAAATGCTGAAATCTTAGATGCACAGATTGATGGACTTAACATTGCTCAGGTAGCTGATCAGAGAATGTCTAAGGCATATCATTATAGCGAAAAATACAAGAATGAATATACGACTATTAAGTATGCATATTTGACGATGAAGTCCGTATCACTTATGGAGTTTTCAAGTGATATTAAGACATTGGTTGCAAATTATCAGAAAGAGTCATACCTGATAGATTCATATTATAGATGGTTTTATTATGCATATGACCAGATTGAAGATAACAGTAAATTCTCTGATGTAAGACAGAGAGTAGAGAATATTTATGCGAATACATATTTGCAGAAGATAACACCAAAGTGGAATGAGAATTTCACAAATGATGTAATGAATGCTACAGACCTGCCTAAGCAGGAAGATTTCTATAAGCATTATCTTAGATGTTACGATGGAAAGCAGAGGGTTATTGTGATTATTTCCGATGCTTTCCGATATGAGTGTGCAAAGGAACTTTTCAGCAGATTGGAATTGGATGAGAAGTGTACACCGAAGATGGAGTGTATGCTTAGTTGCCTGCCTTCTGTTACATCAGTTGGAATGGCGAGTCTGCTTCCGCATAAAGAGATGCAGGTGGATGGCAACTTGAATGTGACTGTTGATGGACAGGCATGTGCAAGTATGGAGCAGAGAGACAAGATACTGAAATCTTATAATGAAAATAATGTGGCATTGTCATTTGATGAAGTGGCAAATGCAAATCAGACTCGAATCAGGGAATTGATTCAGGGCAAGAATATCGTGTACATCTATCACAATCAGGTGGATGCAAGAGGAGACAAGCCTGCAAGTGAGAATGAGGTATTCAATGCTTGTGCAGAGGCGATAGAAGAGATACATAAGTTGGTTAAGAAACTGACTGGTTATGTATCGGCACCAAAGTTTTTCATAACTGCAGATCATGGCTTCTTATATAAGAGAGACAGATTACAGGAGTTTGACAAGGTAACTTATCCAAAGGATAAATGCCTTTATACAAACAAGAGATTCCTCATTACAGAAGATGCAGTAAATGAGCAGGGAATCATGGCAAGAACAATGGCATATCTCAATAAACTTTATGTGGATACTCCGGTAGGAACAGATATTTTCAAGGTTGCCGGAGGTGGACAGAACTATGTACATGGTGGTACGTCATTGCAGGAGATGATAGTTCCGGTCATTGAACTTACAACGAATACAAGAGGTGTAGCATACGATTATGTAGATGTTGTTCTGACATCTGTTACCCGTAAGGTGACAAACCTTATCACATACTTTGATTTTATTCAGACAGAGAAAGTCACAGACACCATGAAAGCAAGAAGTATCGTGGCTTACTTTACTACGGAAGATGGCGAAAAAATCTCATTTGATGTGCCTATGATTGCCAATAGCAGGGAAGAAGCACCGGAGAAAAGAACCTTCCACGAGAAGTTTACTTTGAAGTCAAGAGAATATAAGTATGGTGATAAGTATTATCTTGTATTGGCAGATGCTAATGACGAGAAGAATATCTTGCAGCAGTATGAGTTTATGATTGATATTGCGTTTGTTGATGATTTTGGATTTTAAGGAGGATATAATTGAAAGTAAATAGAGATACAATATATATTACATTATTGTTGACTATATTTTCAGCACTGGTTTATGCATATTGTGTGTTCTGGGGAGTAGAGAGTGATTGGAATACATATATATCTAATATAATTTTGGGTGTGTGCAGTAGTTCTATAGTTACATTTTTAATAGGAATTTTTAGTTATAATGAAAGTAAAAAGAAAACCTTAGAAGAGTTTATTTATGTTCAAAGAGATTTATTTGAATTATGTGGAAATTATAAAAAAAATGACTTTGTGATATGGTTTAAAGAATATATAGATGAAGTTAGGAAACTAGAAGATTGCTGGGCTAATATCTGGTTTTTAATGGATCCAAGGAAACACAGATTGTTTTTGAAGGAGTATGTTGATTATTATGGGGATTTAATACAATTATTACAAGATGATTATCGCATATTGCATTTAGGTGAAATACCAGAAACAGCTAAAAATAGCATTTTAGAACGAATCAATAAAATAATAATAAGGAATCGAACAGTTGATAAAGGCATATTAAAGTGTACAATTAATGAAAATGTTTTGACAAGTAATATGGAATTAACAATAAAGAATATTAATGAAATATATAGACATAGGAAGGTTTGGACAAAATATTTATTTGATAAATCATTATTAAACAGCGACAATTTTACAATTCTAGATTATAAGTATGAAAGATATTTGTCTGATATAGTGAAAATAATAGATGATGAAAATTCTTTAGATATTAAATATATGATGCCAATAAAGGATGCAGAGTATTTGATGAGTAAAAAATATTTATCAGGCTTTTCTTATGGTGAAAATAATATGACATCAGGTATTAGCTGTAGATTTATAGTTGATCATTATTTTGATATGAAAAAGAGATTCGAAAAGCAATCTGACTAAAAAATTAAAATTAATAGCAATAATTAAAGTATAGAAGAAGGTAAGAAGTAATGGCTGAATGTTTTGAAAGAATTGAAAAAAATAGTGAAACTGATGATAGACGAGAAATCATAAAGCAAAAGCTCCGCCAATATTATGATGGTCGTATTGTCCGCAAGGACTTAACAAAGGCAATCCGAGAAGGGGCAAATGTTCCGGTATATGTACTGGAATATCTTCTCGGTCAGTATTGTAATTCCGATGATCAGGAGATTATTGACGAGGGAGTAGACAATGTGAAACGTATTTTGCGTGATAACTATGTCCGCCCAGATGAAGCACAGAAGATATTGTCACTTCTTCGAGAGAGAGGAAGCTATACAGTTATTGATAGAATTACTGTAGTGCTTAATACCAAGGAAGACAGATATGAGGCAACATTCTCTAACCTTGGAATTAAGAATATTCCTATCAGTGCTGATTACGTGAAGGATTATGACCGCCTGCTTTGTGGTGGTATCTGGTGTATTCTCCAGCTTGATTATGAGTTTATTGAGGAAGATAAGAAGAATACACAGCCTATCCGTATCAGAAAGCTGACACCGATTCAGATGCCTCATGTTGATATGGATGAGGTAAAGAATGGTCGTAAGGCATTTACTAAGGAAGAATGGATGGATATTCTGCTTCGTTCTACTGGTATGGAGCCGGACAAGCTTTCTGACAGAGCTAAATGGTTATTGATTGCCCGTATGATTCCGCTTGTTGAGAACAACTTTAATATGTGTGAATTAGGACCACGTTCTACAGGTAAATCATACATATATGAGCAGATTTCTCCAAATAGTATCCTTGTTGCCGGAGGACAGACAACTGTTGCTAATCTGTTTTATAACATGTCTAACAATACAGTAGGTCTTGTCGGAATGTGGGATGTTGTAGCATTTGACGAGGTCGCCGGTATCAAGTTTAAGGATAAAGATGGTATCCAGATTATGAAGGGATACATGGCATCAGGTGCATTTTCTCGTGGCAAGGCTGAGATACAGGCAAAGGCATCTATGGTCTTTGTAGGTAATATCAATCAGAGTGTGGAGACTTTACAGAAGACATCAAGTCTGTTTGATCCATTTCCTCCTGAAATGGGTACGGATACTGCTTTCCTTGATCGTTTCCACGCATATATACCGGGATGGGAGATTCCTAAGTACAGACCGGATTCATTTACAAATGATTATGGATTTATCACAGATTATCTGTCAGAGTTCATGCGTGAACTTCGTAAGGATAATTACAGCAATATAGCAGAGAAGTATTTCAAATTAGGAAATAATTTAAATCAGAGAGATGCAATTGCTGTTCGTAAGCTGATTTCCGGATTTATTAAATTGATTTATCCGGATGGCGAAGTCAGCAAGGAAGAAGTTGCAGAAATCATGGATATTTCACTTGAACTTCGTAGACGAGTAAAAGAACAGCTTAAGAAGATTGGTGGAATGGAGTTCTATGATGTGAACTTCTCATACATAGACAATGACAGCTTTGAAGAGCATTATGTTTCTGTTCCAGAGCAGGGCGGCGGAAAGCTGATTCCAGAAGGAATGGGAAAACCAGGATCTGTTTATACGGTTTCTAAATCCAAGACAGGAATGATTGGTTGCTATATGTTGGAAACCCAGATGATGCCAGGTAATGGAAAACTGACTTGTACCGGTATTGGATCAGGAAAAGAACCGAAAGAGGCAACAAATACAGCATTTAATTATCTGAAAGCCAATGGAAACCGGATTTCCGGTCAGATCAGTACTACAACAAAGGACTATATCATCAATTATCAGGATATGCAGGGTATTGGAATGACTGGAAATTTAGCATTGCCGACGCTGATTGCAATTTGTTCCGCAGCACTTGGCAAGGCACCATTGAACAGCCTTGCAATTCTTGGCGAAATCAGTATCGGTGGTACTTTGATCAAGGTAGATGAACTGGCAAGTACTCTGCAGGTATGCCTGGACAGTGGTGCAAAGAAGGTATTATTGCCAATTACTTCTGCAGGAGATCTGGGAACTGTACCATCTGATTTGGTGGGAGCATTTAGTCTGATTTTCTATTCCACAGCAGAAGAAGCAGTATTTAAAGCACTTGGTGTGGAATAGGACTTGAATACAGCACAATAGCAGATAAGAAGGTGATGAGTTATTTTTGAACAGATGTTGCGGCAACACTAGGCATCTCTTGATGATAGAAAGAAATTTACGGCATTGGTAAAAGACTTATTTCCAGATCAGGCGAAGAATGGGTAAGGTTGCCGAATGGCATTGAAGAAAAGGGGGATTTTTAGATGATTACAACAATGAATGAAATTGAACAAAGATTTGACGCAATAAAGGATCATAAGCCAAAAGCATCAAAAAAACTAAATGAACTTGGAGAAATATTGGCATCTGCATATAAAATAAATCCAGATAGAGCAGATGAAATGTGGCAATATTTAGTTGAGTTAAATGTAAGGGATGATGAAAAAAATGCAAAATTTTATATTGCCCAGGTATTTAATAAAGTAAAAGGTTTGATCCTAGCAGATGAGGCTACAGACCTCATTATGATGACGCCAGAACGTGTTGAAATGATGCTGTTGTATGGCTATGATGGAGGAACTTTGTACTCTGTATTGAATACTTTAGCGATTGGTTTTTTAAAGAATGAAAATGTAAATAATGTGATGGCTTCTTTAGAATATGTTTTTGAAAAGTTCGGAGGAGTAGAATCAGGAAATCCAGAAATATTAAAAGCAACAAAAACTATTGTGCAAACAGGTGTAGAATTGCTTCAAACAGATAAGGACTATGAGGATACGATTTCCGAATTGTTAAATGAACTTGAAAGTTTAGATAATGAGAAAATTGTTGCTTATGCAAAAGTAAAAAGTTTGTTATTGGGGTTAAGCAAAACAAATAACATCGAAGATTTACTTCAATTAGCGAGTGAATTTGGATTTACGCAAGAATTTATGGATTTGTTGTGGCTAGCTAGAGAAGATATATCAACAGAGAAATTAGAGATAATATGGCAAAATGTTGTTGAAAATATGGAAGACAACAATCTATTGCCGATACCAGAAGAATATGGAGAAGAGGAAACAGGAGAATATTCTGACTCTAAAATTTGCTTTTTCGTGAATCTTATTGCGGAAAATGACAGGTTGTTAACCCAGTATTTTGAAAATAATAGAGGCAATTTCTTTAAACAATGTATTTTTTATAAATGGATTCAAGATGAAGCGTGGGAAAAAATAGCAGAGTATATTGCAAAGAGTTTAATGGCTTTTGAAGATCAGAATAACATGTTTGATTATGGATACATGAATATGATAAGTCCATATATGGAAGGATATTTAATGGGCGAATATATGGATCAAACAGATCGTTGGGGTAGAAGCATAAAAATTATAAATGAAAATAATATTGAAAAATTTATAGATGCGTTGTGCAAAGCATCAGTGATGTCCGTTGGCTGTGAAAATCACGAAAAATATCATAAGAGAGTAAAGGAGTTTGTTGAAAAAACAACAGGTGATATGAGTTGCTTTGAAAAATATGGTTTTTCAGAGAAGATGGATACAAGAAGTGGTTTGGAAAGGTTAAAGGCATTTACCCAGGATTTCTTAAAATCTGGAAAAAGAGAAATGGATTTTAGGGTTCCGTCGCATGAACTGAAAAGTATCATGGATAAAATAAATGAAGAAAATCGTGCATTGGAAGAGCCAAGGGATATTGAGTATGTATTAGCTAGTGATGATGATGTTATTGAGTTTTATTATAAACATACTCGTCAGGATTTTATGGTTAAAGGGAAAATGTTGGCAGCTTGTATTAAACACGATGATATTGAACGTGCAATAAAAATAATAGAGTTACTTAAAGATACTCAGGCGTATGAAAATTACAATGATTTAAATGGTTGGGAAAGGCAGTTTGGACTGACTATAGAATATTGCATTAAAGAATTTGATACGGGGCATTTTGCATGGAAGCAAGATGAAATAACGCCTGGCATGATTGAACAGTGTAAAGAAATCGCTCATATGTGTTTCGAATATTTGAGTGAAGAAAGTATAGACAGGATAAAGGTTGAAATAAGAAGAATATGTCCGAATGAAGATGGTACAGATGAGTATATTCAAAAATTATTAGATGATGTAAAAATATATTGTACATTCCCGAAGCCACGTGGAAAAGGGGGAGCACCAAATATCAATAGAATGTCTGATGAAATATGGAAATCGTTTGAAATTTTGTCAAACATGGGACGTATAGATGTTATTTGCCAAATCATGGAACAATTTGCTGCTGTAAAAGATATTTTAAAACCAGTTGCATATGATACTTGGATGGGCTTTATGAATCGTGAGATTAAAGATGAGGACTGTATAAAGATTTTTAGAGAAAGCAGGATGGTTTACGAACTTTGGCTTGGAGCTAATACTAGGGAGTGGGATATTAAGGAAGTTGCCAGAAAAATAAATAAGTATGGAACAAATGAAGAATATGAGGATTTTAAAAGACTGGTTATCAGTAGATGTGGAAAAATAGAGGGAATAGACGAATATTGTGAGAGTAATAATTGGGAGTAAGTGGAATGAAATCAATAATTGAGCAAGTTTCAGGATCATTCTTGGATGAAGCTTCTGCTTCTCCAAGAATGCTTGAAGATTTGGCAGCAATGGAAAAATACATGTCGGAAAGTTACGATGGAAGGACGTTTATTGAATTACTTCAAAATGCAGATGATGCAGGCGCAAAAAGAGTATGTGTTTCTGAAATTGATAATGCAGTGATTGTTGCTAATGATGGAAGACCTTTTGATGAAAATGATATTATGTCGATATGCAGATCAGGCGCATCAAATAAGCGAAGAGGTAACAGTATCGGATATCGAGGCGTCGGATTTAAAAGTGCGACAGTTATATCAACTGAAATTGTAATATATTCAGGAAATGTATATTTTACATTTTCTAAAAGTTTATGTGCAAAAACACTAAATGTTTCATGTGACAAGGTTCCGACTGTTAGAATTCCGTTCATTTATGATGAAACAAAATTGAATTTTGATATTAAAAAAGAGTTATTGCGGTTACAATCGGAAGGATTTAATACAGCATTTATTTTTTTGAAGGCAAATGTTGAAAAATTTGTTACGGAATTAAGAGAATTTGATAGTAGTTGGTTGCTTTTTTTGAAAAATATCGTTCATGTTGGAATTGATATGGAAGATATAGAATTAAAATGTTCATTAAAAAGAAAAAATATACATGATTTTGAAAAGTTGATTACTGTTGAAGAAAATGGAAATAGTTGGTATGTAATAAATAATGGAGACATCGCAGTTGCATTTTTATATGATTCTCGTAAGGGGCTTATTCCTTGCCGAGTAGATGATGCAGTGTTTCATTGCTTTCTTCCGATGCTTGATAAAACCGGCTTTGCATTTAAGATAAATGCTGATTTTTCCACAGATCCGTCAAGAAAACATCTTATACAAGATGATTTGACTACGGAAGCGTTTGCAAAGGCTGCAAAATTACTTGCTTCTTTTGTTGAAAATGTATTTAAAAGAAAAGATGAAAAACTTTATGGACTACTGGGATTAATTGGAAAACATATTTCATTAACCAACACTTCGATAGCATTTGAAAAGGAATTATTATCAGAACTTGTATGGAGAGAATGGATTCCTTTAGAAAAAGGCACATGTGTAAAAGTTAAAGAAGTTAAATTATTTCCAAGTTGGATGTCTGAAAAGGAACGCAAAGTTTTTTTAGATGGAATTCCAAGTTTCAAAGAAAATTATATATCCCACTTATTATATGAGCAGTCCGATGAGTATTTTTTGCTTCTGAAGAAGTTAGGGGCAGAAGAAATTTCAGATGTGAAGTTTAGAAGTATCATAACTGATGAAAAAGTGGTAAGCAGTTTGAGTGTGGAACTTATTGCTAAAATTTTTGTGTATGAAGGAAGAAGCTGCTTTACTGACGAAAAATGGGTTGGTGGAGTATGTTTACCAATAGAAAGTGGATTTGTTTCTGTAAGAGACTGTTATACTGATTCAAGTGTGAATGGTGAGTATTGTAAAGTACTTCAACAGCTTTTAAGTGATGATGAATGGAGTACATTAATTGCACAATTTCCTGTCTTTGAACCAATTAAAAAATATAGAGTTAAGAGAAGTAGTGGCGGTACACAATTAAAAAGGAATAGTAGTAAAAAAGCACAATTAGCGATAAATAAATGGAAAACACCAATTCAAAATTGTATGGCGGCTGAGACAATGAATGGATTTTCAGTAAAGGATGTAAGTAAAAAATGTGATGAGTATTCACTTATATGTGCTAATGCAAATGGAGAAACAAGATATGTATTGGTTATACCGGTTGCACATATAGGGGATACGATTAAATTATCTGAAAGCCAGTATTCAGCTGCACAGCGAATTGGAGAGAGTTATGAATTGTTTGTGATTGCAACAGAAGCTAGCGAGGCAGAATATATATACATTAAAAATCCGTATGAAAAAGTTGAATTGAATCGTGTTGTAAAAGAGTGGGAATGGGTATGTGATAAATATGATAAAGAAAAGCAGATTCAGCCTGTTACTGAGGCTGAGGTTGTCGATGATTACATATTGAAAAATATTCTTCCGGATTATTTTAATCGCCAACAAAGAAATTTTCTACAGGATATTATTATGTCAGAAGATGATATAAATTATGATGATAAATACAAGATAAGCATAGAACAGATAAATAGCATTGCCGATTTTTATACCAGCCGAAAGATGATAGATGTCATGAATGGAAAAATTATGATATCCATGGATAAGAAAGCAGCATTGAAAAAAATATTAGGAATATAGGCATGGAGTTAACTCTGGAAAACAATAATTCTCCGAGTTTTCAGAAATTTTAAATGTTCTTCAAACCCGCATAGAAATTGCATAGTAGCGATAAAGAAGGTGATGAGTTATTTTTGAGCAGGATTTTGAAGCAATGCTTCGACAGTATGAAAATTCAATAGATGATAAGAGACAGTTTACTGCATTGGTAAAAGATATATTTCCAGAAGAGGCAAAGAATATCAATCTGATTCTTATGGCATACAACATTGGAATTGCTCAGGATATTCAGAGGGCGAATCTGCTCAATAATACATTTGCTTTCCGGTATGTGAAGCAGTTGATGGATGACTATGGCATCAGCAGAGTGAATGCAGATTGGATCGTGTCAGTATGGTGTTCTTGTTATGGTAATAAAGTATTGGGAAAAGCCTGTGACATATCAGTGCAGAAGCAGGGTGGTGGTCCGGCGATAAAAGATAATAAGTCATCTTCGGGAAAATCATATGGAGATTTATTTGTATATGAAAAAAGTCGCAGAGGCAATGGACTGGCTGTAATCGGATTCCGTGGAGATAAGAACCAGACAATTATATTTCAAAATAGGTCTGGCAATGAAAATGTTATAGAGATTGCGGATAACAGTTTTAGCAAATCTTCTATAGAAGAGGCAATTCTGACTGAAGGCTTTAAATACATAGGACTAAATGCTTTTTCTGACTGTGAGAAATTGCATCAGGTGGTATTACCGGTCAGCGTAGAAGAGATTGAAAACTCAGCATTTGAGAATTGTAACAGCTTAAAATCAATCTCCTTGCCGGTACTGCTTAAGACAATCGGAGATGCAGCCTTTAAAGGAACAGGTTTAAGGACATTGGATATTCCAAAGAGTGTATTTTGGATAGGTGATGATTTATTGGCAGAGTGCCAATCGCTGGAGCATATTAAGATACCGGATAACATTGCAAGGATAACTGATCGGATGTTTATGAATTGCAGTAGACTTAAAAAAGTAGAATTGCATGATAAATTGAACTCTATCGGTGAACGGGCATTTTTCGGCTGCTCCAATCTGGATTTTATTATAATTCCGGATAGTGTACAGCAGATCGGTCAGGATGCTTTTACGGGAACGGATGATATGTTTATTGTGCAATGCTCCTTTGGTTCTTTTGCAGAGCAGTATTGCAGGAAGAATAAGATTAAGTATCAGTTGGTATAATGTCGCCAGCGATGCGACACATAAAGTATGAAATTACGATAGAATACAGGAAAGAGGTGATATGTATGGGCTTATTGGATGCAATATTTGGCAATAATCAGCCACCTAAGATAAATTCCATACTTCCTATAGCTGCGAAGAACGAGATCCGTGCAGGAAGATTACCGATATTGAATACAGACAGCTTATTTCTCAAGCGTGGTGAGAAAATCCATTATATTGATAAAGCAATCAACCTTGAAATCAAGGTAGTAAAGCAATACCGGCATGTGGGACACAGTACACCGGGATTGTTAAAAGGCAATCGTTGGAATGTGGGTGTGGCGAAGCCTATTGAGCATGGTGAGCTTGTACAGCATCGGGGAATCCTGTATGTGACTAATCAGAGAATAGTATTTCAAGCTTCTGAAAAAGGGTTTGATAAAACATATAGATATTTAACAGCGGTAACTCCGTATGTAGATGCCTGTGAACTGCAGTTTGGCAGTAAAACATACAATATGTATGTTGATGATGGAAATCTATTATATGAAGTATTACAGCTTGTGAAGCAAAGGAGGCAGATCCCATAATGGAGGGACAGTTAAAAAACGGAGCAATACTTACTTCGGAAAGTGGAAATAAGTATATGGTAGTGAATCTTCTGGGTGCCGGTGGACAAGGTGAAGTCTATGATGTGGAATGTGATGGAAAGCATTATGCATTGAAGTGGTATTTCAAGGGAAGTGCTACAGCACGGCAGAAGAAATTATTAGAAGAGATTATTGCAAAGGGAGCACCGGATAGTTCGTTTCTCTGGCCGATGGAACTGATTGTTCCATCGCAGGGAAAATTGTTTGGATATATCATGCCGCTTCGTCCAAGGAATTATAAGAGCATAGTGGATTTGATGAAGAATCGTGTAAATCCATCATTTTATGTCATATGCAGGACCGCATTTAATCTTACAAAAGGTTATCGAAATCTACATATTGCCGGGGCAAAGTATCAGGATATTTCATTTGGAAATCTTTTCTTTAATCCGGATAACGGAGATGTCTTAATTTGCGACAATGATAATGTATCATATGGCAACAGCAAGCCAGGAGGAGTTCTTGGTACACCGGGATTTATGGCACCTGAGATCGTAAGAGGTGAAGCAAGACCATCAAGGGATACGGACAGATATTCATTAGCGGTATTGCTGTTTTACCTCTTTATGGTAAATCACCCATTGGAGGGGAAGCAGGAAGCAAGCATCAAGTGTATGGATATGGCAGCCAGAGTAAAACTCTATGGAACGGATCCTATTTTTATCTTCGATCCGGATAATAAGACAAACAGACCGGTGCCGGGAATCCATGATAACGCCAATATTTATTGGCCGTTATATCCGGAACAGCTGCGCCAGCTGTTTATCAAATCTTTTACAGTCGGACTTAATAATCCAAGCAAGCGTGTAACGGAGCCTGAATGGATGAACCTGTTTGCAAATATGATGAGTGGTTTGATGAAATGCACCTGTGGTGCAAGTGTTTTCTATGATGAAAGCCTAGAAGCAAATGGTGTGGCACATACATGTTGGAATTGTCAGCAGACAGTGAAAGTACCAACCAGGATTGTGATTGGAAAGAATACTGTGGTACTAAATCAGAACAGTAAGCTGTTACATCATCACATTTATAGTGATTTTGATATGGAAACAGTAGTTGGAGAAGTAGTTCAGAATCCAAAGAATCCGGCATTATGGGGAATCCACAATGAAGATAAATTAAACTGGACTTATGAAAAAGCGGATGGAACACAGATTCCTGTTGAAGTAGGAAAGACAGCAGGTATTGCAACAGGCGTAAAAATACATTTCTCCGAGTCAGTCGGAGAGTTCAAGTAAAAGGAGGAAATTGTTATGGCAGATTTACAAAGACCAGGTGGAGAATTGGCAAGCAGACCGATTCATTTCTTTTGGGTAGTGGATTGTTCAGGTTCAATGTCTTATGACGGAAAGATGGAAGTGGTGAATACAGCTATTGAGGAGTGTATTCCGGAGATGGCATCAGCTGCGGATAATAACCCGAATGCACAGCTGCTTATCAGGGCACTTCAGTTTTCATCCGGGGCAAGCTGGCTTACTGCAAAGCCTGTACCGGTTGAGGATTATTCATGGAATCCTTTGGAAGCAAATGGTGTAACAGAGATGGGAAAAGCATTTGAATTACTGGCAGCACAGCTTTCTATTCCGCCAATGCCAACACGAGCATTACCACCGGTAATTGTTTTATTGTCTGATGGACAGCCAACGGATTCTTACAAGGATGGACTGAATAAGTTAAAAGCACTTCCTTGGTTCAAGAAAGCAGTTAAGATTGCGATTTCTATCGGTTCCGATGCAGATGATGATGTGCTTGAAGACTTCACAGGTAACAAGGAATTGATATTACAGGCAAATAATGCAGCTGCACTTGCAAAGATGATTAAATGGGCGTCTACAACTGCATCTATGGTATCCGCTCCAGCAAGCAAACCTATGAATGCTGACGCAGTATCTACACCTGCAGGCAGTGGAGATCCTTTTGCACCTGCAAATGGAGGAGCACCACTTGTTATAGATATGAGTAATATTCCTAGTCCGGATGACTTTGACGATGGAGCAGTTTGGTAAAAAGGAGGGATTTCATGAAGCGTTATGTATTTGGCAAAAGTGTAAAAGGCGCTACTCACGAAAAGAATGGATTACCTCTTCAAGATAACTGCAAGATAGAAGAAATTTCAGATAAGATTACGATTATAGCTGTAGCAGATGGACATGGCAGCTCAAAGTGCCCCAGAAGTGACAGAGGTTCTTTAATTGCGGTAAATACTTTCTGCACAGTAATGAAAAACTATCTGCTCAATTATGGAAAAGAAAAGGATGGTCTTACGAATCTGGTAACATTTCTGAACAGAGAAGGCGATATGCGCTTCGCACAGGACATATGTGAGGAATGGCAGGCAAGAGTAAAACAATCATTTTATAAGAACAAAGATGGCAGCGTATTAGACAAAGAAGGTAATACCGACTGGAAAAAGGTTTACTCTCTGTATGGAACTACACTTCTAGGTATGCTGATTACAGATACCTTTGTATTCTCATTTCAGATAGGTGATGGCGACATCAACTATATTACAGGTGATGAGATTTCTCCATTGGTAGAGTCAGAGAAGTTTCTTGGCACAGAGACACATTCTTTATCCAAACTGGATGCATGGAGAAAATCGGTAGCATCCGTAAGGAGAAAGAATGCAGCAGATGATGTGCCATATTTGTATATGCTTTCGACAGATGGATTTTTCAACAGTTTTGTGAACGAAGAGGAGTTCCATAAAAACTGTAGAGAGTATTATAAAATGATTGGCGAGCATGGATACGAGGCAGTAAGAGATAATCTTGAAAAGTGGCTCAAGGAGACAAGTGAGCTTGGATGCGGTGATGATATCACTGTGGTTATGGCTTATGTAGACAAATAAAGGAGGAAGCGGATGTGATTGTAGATCGCTACTATTATGCACAACTAAATAAGCAGGAACAGGTGGTTTACAAGGCTTTCTACAATGGATTGATGGCTCATGAGGATGTCATTCCAATTCCAATCAAAGGACAGTTATCAAAAGAAGTATTCAACAAAATATTCCATGCAATGACAAGGGATAATCCGTTGATATACTATGTCAATCAATCTGCCTGTAACTGGGCGACAGATGCATTTGGTCATACAGCAATCTGTCCACAGTATTTTTACGGCAGGGAAACAGTCCGAAAGTACAATCGTAACATAGAAAATGCAGTGAATAATCTGGCTGCACAGTTAAAACTGACAGAAGGCACAGATTATGAGAAAGAAATAAGAGTCCATGACTGGTTCTGTAAAAATGTGAAATATGATTTTAAAGGCTCAGACATGGATGAACCGGCTAGAGTAGTTCTCTCACATAACATTGTAGGAGTTTTTGCAAAGCAGAAAGCCCAGTGTGAGGGAATTGCCAAAGCTGTAAAAGTATTGCTGAATGCGGTGGATATCAAGTGTATTGTGGCTACCGGGGAAGCAGAGGCAAATGGTAAGAAAGAACACCATGCTTGGAATGTTATTGATATTGATGGGAGTCCATATCAGGTGGATGTGACATGGGATATCGGAGCTTCCAAGGAAAGAATTGCATATGATTATTTCAATGTAACAGATGAGATTATAAGCAGAACACATAGCTTTGAAGATGAGATGCCTAAGTGTATTTCAACGGAAGATAATTATTTTGAAAAGAACAAGCTGATTTTTAGGAATAGAAGTCAGATGATAACATACATAACTCAAGGGATTACTAAAGGGCGGACTGATTTTTATTTTAGGTTAGATGGTTTCTTTAATAAATTTAAAAGATCAGAGCTTACAAAAATTGTTGCCAAGGCAGCAATGGCAGAGTTAAATAGGACTGTGAAAGTTCAGGAGATGCCTAATGAAAATGTAGGTACTTATTGGTTTAGGATATTTTGATTTAGGGAGCGCATAAGATATGTGGCATACAGCAGAAATAGTAAAGATATTTAAAAAAATAACAAACGGATATGGTTATGAGGTATATCAGGACAAAAAGAAGTGTGTTGCATTATGCAATGATTTATTGGCTGATTATTCAGCAGAAAAGAATATTATGCAGATGCTTTTTCAGGCTGGACTTGGAGAAGCTATGAGAGACGTCCCATTTAAGAGTAAAAGTGAGCTTAAAATGGGGCTTTCTAATAGTAAATGCACCATAGCGAGTACTCCTTAAATTTTACAGCCG
>ULXU01037971.1_pt1 | contig 29636 bp, 26 predicted proteins | sample 1961521 | NCBI WGS metagenome assembly ULXU01 (sample SAMEA4835845, study PRJEB28245) | human gut metagenome | biome: gut microbiome; material: fecal sample | place: Denmark | collected 2008
ATTCCTTATTATATGAACCAGATGAATGAGTGGATCCGTACCTTTTCACAGAAATTCAATGATATTCTGACTTCCGGCTACAGTGGCAACGGAGATCCCGGCGTGAAGATGTTCACTGGCAATCAGGCGACCGGCGGCGGGCAGTTCGGGCTGGATGACAATACCAAGAGATACGACAAGCAGGATAAGACAGCAGGCAGCAAAGTTACGGTCAAAGTCAATGATGACAGCTACTATCGTCTGACGGCGAAAAATTTCGATATCCTGGATGCCATGGAACAGGATCCCAGCATGATGGCCAACCGTTATGATGCGGCAGATGGCGTGGAACAGAATGACCTGTTGAATGATCTGAAGAATCTGGCAACGGATAAGACCCAGATGAGCTTCCGCGGATGTAATGCCTCCGAATTTTTACAGTGTATTCTGTCGGATGTGGCTTTGAACGCTTCCAGAGCAAATACCTTTTATGCAAGCTTTAAGGATATCTCCGCTACTATCGATAATCAGAGAATTTCCATCTCCGGTGTTGATGAGGATGAAGAAGCGGTAAACCTGGTGAAATACCAGAACGGATACAATCTGGCTTCCAAGATGATCCAGACCCTGACAGAAATTTATGACAGACTGATCCTGGAGACCGGAGTCTAGTTAGAAAGGAGAGAACTATTCGGATCCCCACATACGTTCACAAAATCGCACGTATCCGTGCTTTCTCGCTGCTACGCAGCTAATTTTGCTCACGTGTGTGGTGGTGACTCTATTCGAGTCACCATTCGAATCAGAAAACTGTTACTTATATGCAAGCATAACGTACCAGTTATTCTGATTCTCAGGATCTTGAATAGTCAGGGAGAAAATGCGAATCACGAACAAGATCATGCAGCGTAATAATCTGTCCAATATCAATACAAATAAAGTATATCAGGACAAGCTGAGCACCCAGATGTCTACACAAAAGAAGGTCAGCCGTCCTTCCGATGATCCTGTAGTATCCATCCGTGCCCTGCGTCTGCGTAGCAATGTGACCGAGGTAACACAGTATTACAGCAAAAATATTCCGGATGCGGAGAGCTGGCTGGATGTCACCGAGGATGCACTGAAAAATCTGACAGAGATCATGACGAATATGATCAAACAGTGCACCAAAGGCTCCAACGGAGACCTGAAGTCAGAAGACCGCCAGATCATTCTGGAACAGCTGAAAGCACTGGGAGAAGAAGTATACAGCACCGGGGATGCGGACTATGCGGGACGTTATGTGTTTACCGGTTACCGTACCGATACTTCTCTGAGCTTTGATAAAGAGTACAATACCAAATATGATATCACTGAGCAGCTGGATAGCAATGCCATTACCAAAATGACCAAGGTAGATACCGGAAAACTGTTGGATATTACCGCTGCAAACTTTAATAATGCTGATAACAGTAAGATTACAGAGCAGGACATCAAATCTACGGATGTATACCGCATCCAGCTGGCTTATGATGACTGCAGAGGCAAAAATGCAACACCGGCTGCGGCCCCTAAGATCTCTTTCTGGGAGAAGAAAGTGCAGGCAGATGGCTCTTATACCTATAAAGAAGCGTCATGGCCGGATGCAAACGGCAATCCCCAGATCAGGCAGGCTACTTCTACGGAGGATCCCTATAGTAATTTAGGTGATGATGATATTGTGTATGTGTCGGATACCGGTGAGATCCTGCTGGGAAAGAACCGCTATGAAACGCTGATGGCATGCAAAAATGATCCTACGATTCCTGAGGCAGACCAGGGTGAGATCCAGGTAACCTATCAGAAGGATCACTGGGTCAAAGGAGATTTGAGACCCGAGCATTATTTCGCATGTACCAGTACGGATACCGACGGGAAAGAGACAAAATATAATCAGGATTATCTCAAGGGAAATATTGAGAAACAGGTCATTGAATATGATGTGGGATTTAATCAGACGATCCGTGTGAACTCCACTGCGGATGAGTGCTTCCAGCATGGCATCGGCCGTGCCGTGGATGACCTGGTACAGGCCATGCAGGATGTGATCGACCTCGAGACAGTCAAGTCCAGACTCGAAGGCCTGCAGGAGAATACCACAGATGAAAATGATCTGAAGACGCTGTCCCAGCAGATGGAGGCAGTGGAAAAAGCTCTGACGCTGGCAAAAGATAAAAGCCAGAAGATGTTTGAAAGCGGTATTAACACCTTCCAGGGATATCTGGATGATGCCAATCTCTGCATCACCAACTGTGGTACCAGAAGCAGCAAACTGGAACTGATCGACAATCGTATGAAGAGCCAGAAGACCACTTTTGAGACACTGAAGAGTGAAAACGAGGATATTGATGTCACGGAGACTGCCATTAATCTGAAGAGCGCAGAAATGACCTATGAAGCAGCACTGATGGCTACCGGTAAAGTCATGCAGACGACACTGTTGAATTTTATCTAGGAGAACAGGTTACGGAAAGGCGTGGGTATTTTATGAAGATCAATACGAAATTTTTTGGAGAAGTTGAGATTGCGGATGACAAGATCATCACTTTTGATAAGGGCATTATCGGATTCCCGGAGTTGAAACGTTTTACAATGCTTCATGATGAGGAAAAGGGCAGCAGCGTTGGAATCCGCTATTTACAGTCTCTGGAAGAGCCCGGATTCGCCATGCCTGTCATGGACCCGCTGTTGGTCAACCCGGAGTATGATCCGGAAGTGGATGATGAACTGCTTACCGGTGTCGGTAACCTGACTCCGGAGAATATTCTGGTCATGGTCACTGTGACTGTGCCTGCAGACCTGACGAAGATGACCGTAAATCTGCAGGGACCTTTTGTGATCAACGTAGAGGAACGCAAGGCCTGCCAGATCATCCTCGAGGGAGACAAATATCCGGTAAAATATCCGGTATATGATATCCTGAAATCCGGAAAGGCGGGTGAGTAAGATGCTGGCATTGTCCCGTAAAAAGAACGAAGCAATCGTCATTAACAACGACATCGAGATCACCGTTCTGGAGGTCAAAGGCGATCAGGTCAAGATCGGCATCACCGCCCCCAAGGAAGTGCCCATCTACCGCAAGGAAGTCTACCTTCAGATCCAGGAAGCCAACAAAGCATCTGTGGATGCCGAAGGCATGGCTGCATTGAAGAATCTGCTGGGGTAAAATGAAATAAAATTAGGAAACGAAAGAGGCTCTGGATGCATAAATCCGGAGCTTTTATCCATTGTTGAAAAATAAGGGCACATTTTCCTGAAATTGCAAATATACGCATTGATACACCTCCGGAAAAAAGAACTTGAAAAGACGATAGGGTTATGCTATAGTTACAACATCTAAAGAATTCTTTATGACAATTTCTGACAATATCTTTTGTGTGTATTTCGGGCTTTTCGCCAAGAATTCAAACAAAATGACAAAACATAAGCAGGCGGAAAGGGAAATAGTGCATGGAACGGTTTCAGTTTTTCCTGCTTAGGTAAGTTTAGTGTGCTTAAGGGAGAAAAAATGAGGGAAAACAGAGAGAAAAATGACCTTGTTACAAAGAATTTCGAGACATTTCCAGATGTTGCTGCAGACATTATTAATGCGTTGCTGCATAATGGAAAGCTTGTTGTGACCAAAGAAAATCTAATGCCGGCACCGACGGAAAGTATTTATACGAGCGGAGAAAACAGGCTGCGAAACCAGTTACAGGATGTGGTGAAATACGAGATGGCAGGGGAACGGATCAGGGCACAATATATGATTGCCAACCAGACAACCACGGATGCTAAAATCGTATTGCGTAAGGCTGGTTATACCGGAGGGGGATACAGGGAGCAGTATGAAGGAAAAACAATAGATACATTCCCTATTATAGAAATGATACTATACTGGGGAAGGGAGCATTGGGAGAAACAACCGGGAATCCATGAATTATGCTGTGGAAAAGTGCCGGAAGAACTTCGAAAATATGTGGATGATATCAAGGTACATATCTGGGAAATGCGTTACCTGCCCCAAGAGGTGCGGGAGAGATTTCACAGCGATATGAGAATTGTGTTGGATTATCTGGCAGAGGGCAATAATCTTCGTTCCGACCAGAAGGTGGTACACAAAGCGGCATTGATCAGAATGATCAATGTATTATCCGGTGAAGAGGATTCCACAACAGAATCTGCTATTTTAAAGGAAATGAATATCAGAGAGGAGGATGAGATCACTATGTGTGAATTATTTGAGCAATATGTAAGGATGGGAAAGCGCGAAGGGAGACAAGAAGGAAGACAAGAAGGAAGACAAGAAGGAAGACAGGAGGAACGGCAGAGTGGTATTAAGGCATTGATCATAACATGCATTGAATTGGGGGCGGATTATAATACTACGGCTGAGAAAGTAAAGACTCGATTTCAACTGTCAGAAGAAAGCGTTACAGAGAATATGAACCTGTATTGGAATTAGAAAATAGAAAAATTAGGAAATTAGGCATAGGAGGTGCAAATTTTTGCATCTCCTATTAATTTTTCGGGAGAATTTACCGATACAGTCCTTAGAGAAGCAAGGTCGTGCGCCCACGGAAGGCGCCTGTTTATCACACGGAGGTGACCATTATGACCATAGAACCGATTTCCAGTGTCATGACAGTGCAGGCACAGAACACAGCCGCTGCCAGGAACACTGTGACAAAAGTAACGACAGAGGAGAATCCCTCAGAATACAATCCTGCCAATGTAAATGCAGCAGATAAACTTGACCAGACCACCGCAGTTGTTGAAAATGCGCAGAGCAAGGATCAGAATAATACTTCTGCCGATGCTAATAGCGAACAGCAACAGCAGGTGACCAACGAGCAGATCAAGAAAGCAGTAGAGAAGCTGAATAAGAACATGATGTCCCATTCAGAAGCTGTTTTCGGTATTCATGAGGCGACAAACCGCATCACGATCAAAATCATAGACAAGGATACCAAGAAAGTCATCAAAGAGCTTCCACCTGAGAAGACTCTGGACATGATCGCCAAAGTATGGGAGATGGCAGGCATCCTGGTGGATGAGAAGAGATAGGAGGATACCAATATGGCATCATCAACAATGAGATTATCCGGACTGATCTCCGGAATGGACACAGAGAGCATTATCCAGCAGCTGGTGTCTGCGAAGCAGACCAAGGTGGACGATGCGAAAAAGGCACAGACCAAACAGGAATGGAAACAGACCGCATGGAAAGAGCTGAATACCAAGATTAAAAATCTGCAGTCCAAGTTTGTTAATAATATGCGTTTTGAATCCGCATATAGCAAGAGAGTGACCAAAGTATCCGACAGCAATGCAGTCAGTGTCATCACCGGTGATGGCGCAATGACCGGTGTACAGAACCTCAAGGTATCACAGCTGGCCAAGACCGCCTATATGACCGGTGGCAAGCTGACCTTGAAGGATAATGTCACTGCGGATACCAAGCTGAATGCATTGACAAAATTGTCTGATCTGGGGATCAAGGGCAGTGATGGCAGCACCGTGGCCGGCATTACCACCGGAGACGATACAACGCTTAAAATCAAGAACGGTGATACAAGCGTAGACCTGAATATTACCAAAGATACCACGATCTCTGATGTACTGTCCAAATTGAAGGAAGCCGGACTGAATGCAAACTTCGATACCACCCAGCAGAGGTTCTATATTAGTGCAAAGGACTCCGGCAATTCCGGTAATTTCTCTATTACGGCAACCGGAACCGGTGCCGATGACCTGCTGAAGGGGCTGGGTATTACAGATGCCAACTATATCAAAGGACAGGATTCTGTGATCACACTGAACAACACAGATTATACCAGCAACTCCAATGTATTTTCCATCAACGGTCTGACCATTACAGCACTGAAAGAGACCGGAGCAGATGAAGAGATCACCCTGACCACACAGGATGACGTAGATGGTATCTACGACATGATCAAGAGCTTCCTAAAGGAATATAATACCCTGATCAACGAGATGGATAAGCTTTATAATGCGGATTCCGCCAGAGGATATGAGCCTCTGACCGATGATGAGAAGGATGCCATGTCCGATACCGAAGTAGAGAAGTATGAGACCAAGATCAAGGATGCCCTGCTCCGCAGAGACAGCAATCTGTCTACCGTAAGCTCTGCCTTAAAAGAAATCATGGCAGGCAGTGTGGAAGTAAACGGCAAGAAAATGTATCTCAGCGATTTCGGTATTGAGACTCTGAGCTACTTTACCGCAGCGGAGAATGAGAAGAATGCCTACCACATCAATGGAGATGCAGATGACTCCAGTACCTCCGGTAATGCAGACAAGCTTAAGAGCATGATCAGCAGTGATCCCGATACGGTCGTAAGCTTTTTCTCTGGAATGTTCAAGAATTTATATACTAAAATGAGTGATCTCTCCAAGTCTGTAGAAGGTTATCGTACCTACGGTAATTTTTATGATGACAAAAAGATGAAATCGGATTATGATGATTATACAAGCAAGATCAAAGACTTGGAAGATAAGCTGAATGATTACGAAGACAAGTGGTATTCCAAGTTCTCCAAAATGGAGACTGCACTGGCAAAGCTTCAGAGCAATTCCAGTGCTGTGACCAGCTTGTTAGGAGGATCATGATATGGCATTACCCAGTGCTTATGCACAGTATAACAACAGCAAGGTTCTGACGGCATCTCCGGCGGAGCTGACATTGATGCTCTATGACGGAGCCATTAAATTCTGTAATATAGCAGAGGTTGCTGTAGAGAAGAATGATGTTCCCAAAGCACATGAGAACATCCGCAAGGTGCAGAATATCATAGGATATCTGCATTCTACATTGGATATGAAATACGAAGTCTCCAAGGATTTCGATAATATCTATAATTATCTGGAGAGACGGCTGGTGGAAGCCAATGTCAAAAAGGATAAGGAGATTCTCGAAGAGATCAACACGCATCTCCACTCCATCCGTGACAACTGGAAAGAAGTCATGAAGGCCGGTGCCAAGAAAGGAAATGACTGATGGAGAATCAGCTGACCATTTTGTCAGAGAGCCTGGATAAGAAGCTGGAAGTATTACAGAAGATCCAGGATTATAACAAACGACAGGAAGAGATCTTCTCTGCAGAAAACGTGGATATGAGCCTGTTCGATGATGCCGTGGAGGAGAAGCAGCGTCTGATCGATGAAGTGGTTCATCTGGATGAAGGCTTTGAAATCATGTATGGGAAGCTGGCAAGGGAGCTGGAAGGCAACAGAGAACGCTACGCAGCACAGATCCGGGAGCTTCAGCAGAAGGTCAGCAGGGTGACAGAACTCAGTGTGACTGTACAGGCACAGGAGGCCCGGAACAAAAAGCTGATCGAAAGCTATTTTGCGAAGGAACGTGCCGGAATTGGACAGAGGCGGAAAAACGCCAAAAGTGCTTATGACTACTACAAGAGCATGAGCGGAGCCGGATATATGCAGCCACAGATGTACGACAATAAAAAGTAAATACAACAGATGAAGGGGAGCCGACAGAGATATCGGCTTTCCTTTTTTTATGACGGAATGAATGTGAAAGAATAAAAATGTGCTTTCGGCTAAAATATAATCAGAGTATAGATTAGCCGAAAGAGGGACTTTTATGAGTTATATCAAAAGAAATCTGGAGAATGTAGTAAGACAGGTAACCAGGGAATATCCGGTACTCCTGGTAACGGGACCGAAACAGGTGGGAAAGACGACAATGCTCCAAAAACTGATGGAGGGAACGGAGCGGGGATATGTAACACTGGATGATTTAAACGAAAGAAATATTGCAAAGACCGATCCGGAACTGTTTCTGCAACTGCATAAACCACCTGTATTGATTGATGAGGTTCAATATGCACCGGAACTGTTTACTTATATCAAGATAAATGTAGATAAAAACCATGAGCCGGGAGCATTTTGGCTTACGGGATCACAGGTGTTCAAATTGATGCAGGGAGTACAGGAGTCACTGGCAGGAAGAGTGGCAGTACTTTCACTTACATCCCTGTCACAGGCAGAGATATCCGGAGGAACGATGAAACCGTTTACGGTAGATCTGGAGGATTTAAATGAGAGGCAGAAAGAGAGAGAGCAAGCTGATACAAGAGAGATCTTTGAACGGATTTATCAAGGCTCCATGCCTGCGATCGTAAGCGGTATTAACAGTAACAGTCAGCTTTTTTACAGCAGTTATCTGTCTACTTATATTGAGCGGGATGTAAGAGAATTATCGGATGCCATAGATTCGCTTAAGTTCCTTCGGTTTATTACTGCAGTGGCAGCAAGAAATTTGTTGAAGCGCCTTGTGAAAACGCCCAAACTGTATTTCTACGATACGGGTCTGGTGTGTTACCTGACGAAATGGAGCAGTGCGGAAACGTTAGAATGCGGTGCTATGAACGGGGCCATTTTGGAAAATTACGTGGTCGCGGAAATTCGGAAAACCTACCTGAATTGTGGAAAAGAGCCGTATTTGTACTATTATCGTGATAAAGATGCCAGGGAGATTGATATTGTCCTGGAACATGATGGAATATTGAATCCGATTGAGATTAAGAAAACTGCAAATCCCGGAACAGAGCTGGTAAAGGTATTTGAATTACTCGACAAGGCATCAACGCCTCGTGCGAAGGGCGCAGTTATCTGCATGAAACCGGGACTTAGTGCGATTGACAGAGACAATTATATCGTACCAGTCTGGATAATCTAAAATACAGTCCCTGCCTGAATATCAGACAGGGACCTATAATTTCACAAATGTTTTTGCGTATACGTCTTTATCCCTAAATTTCCCTTACAAATTTCCATTTGTACAAGATGAATATTTGAAACAGCAAGAAATTCTTAGATCCCCATTGTAGCATGAAATAAGCCGGAGATGTAAAAATTTCAAGAGTAACTTCCGCTTGAGAATTTGCCGAAGTAACTTTAGCTTTAGGGATAGATCGACCGGAATTTACTTTGGCAATTGAGGGGATTAATGGTGTTGCGACGGCGGAAGAATTAATGGAACGCATCATCCGGGGAACGGATAATGGCAATCCAAGGAATCATTATACCATGCCGGCTGGATATTCCTGGGTCGACTGGAAACATGTGAGCTATGGCGTGACTCCATTGGGGAACACAGGCAAATTCGGTCCCGGTGTGGCATATGCTGTAGAAGGAAAGGAATATGGACCGGAAGCACCGGTTATCTTACAGATCGGCGCAGAAACAGCAATAGATGCTTTTGATGGTGCTGTGCGATATGTGAACCGGGAAAGAAGCCGGATGGGAGCATATCAGAACCGGCTGGAGCATACTATTAAGAACCTGGATAATATAGTTGAAAACACGCAGCAGGCAGAGTCGAGGATCCGGGATACCGATATGGCGAAATTGATGGTAGAATATGCAAACACACAGATTATCGCCCAGGCAGGACAATCCATGCTGACCCAGGCCAATTAGAGTAGTCAGAGCGTACTGCACAAATTATGATTGATTTATCGGTAACAATATGCTATTGTAAATTCACAAATATCAATTCTGACAGACAGACCAAATCTTAATTCAAATCAAAAAAATTTTAGGTGTATCACCATTGATTTCACTGGATGAGAAGGTAATAGAATGATAAAAATACTTTCTGATTGGAAAGAGTAATACTGAAAGGAAAACATATGAGTGAAGTAAAAGTAGTAAGAGATGAACAAGGTAATGCTATTGTTATAATACCGGATATTATATTTTGGAATAAACAGGACATTGACTGGGATGCAGTAAAAGAATACCTAAAGAAGTACCTTGGTGAAATAATTGAGAATAAACAAACGAAAGAAAAAATAGAAATAGGAACTAAATTCGCAGATGAGTATACGGGCTCAAAGTATTCAGAACATATAAGGGGAGCACGGGCAAAAGCCAAGGCAAATGCAGCACAAGGAATCCGAGAACTGGTAGAATCAGCTGCCAATAAAATACATAGTGAAAATAAGAAGAGTAAACATAAGAAAGACGCAAAAGGTGGCTGGAACTATTATACGGTCAGATTTGCGCTACCAGTTTATGATAACAATAGAAAGACAGAAGAATATAATGTTTACATGGGGAGGCTGGTAGTAAATAGGACACAAGACGGAAAATTGTATTTATATGATTTGGTGGAAATAAAAAAGGAAGCAAGTACCCCACTCAAGAATACATAGTAAACAAGTGGTAAAAAACTGCTTCCTTTTTATATAATATATCTTAGCAAAATAAAAAAGTCAACATTTTTTGTAAAAAGGGGTTAAGTTTCTAAAATCCTCTCCGATATACTTAACAAGTAAAGCAAATAAAACAATTGCTTACCTAACCATTCTTCTGAATTAAAGGTTTCGCACGCCAGAGAAACGGAAGACAATGGCGATGAAAGTGACAGGATGTGCGAACTTGAAGCTGACATTGCCAAAGCAAATAACGGAGCGCAGGGAAGCGCTCGTCAATTCAAGGAGGAATATATTATGGTAGTACAACACAATCTTACAGCTATGAACTCTAACAGAATGTTAGGTTTGACCACTGCTTCTCAGGCAAAGTCTACTGAGAAACTCTCTTCCGGTTACAAAATTAATAGAGCAGCAGATGATGCAGCTGGATTATCCATCAGTGAGAAAATGAGAAAGCAGATCAGAGGTCTGACACAGGCTTCCAGCAATGCACAGGACGGTATCTCCGCAGTGCAGACCGCTGAAGGTGCTCTGACTGAAGTTCATGATATGCTGCAGAGAATGAACGAGCTGGCAGTTAAGGCTTCCAACGGAACCATGTCTTCTGATGATAGAAGCTATGTTCAGAACGAGATCGATCAGCTGGTAACTGAGATTGACCGTGTATCCATCACCACCAAGTTCAACGAGACTTATCTGTTAGATGGTAAGGCTGGAGAAAAGGCTAAGTATGAGTCTGTTAAAACTGGCAAAATAGCTTCTTATACTGGACTTAAGGATGCCGCAGTTACAGCAGGTCTGGTCGCTAATGGTACGACAAGCGTAGCAATTGCAAATCAAAAATATGGTTCATTCGAATTTAAAGCTGCAGCAACAGAGGCTGAACTTAAGGGTGGCAAGATCTTTAAGGATAAGGAAGCTTTGGTTGCAGCCGTGAAGAATGAACTGATGGGACAAGATAAGAACATTAAAAATGTTTCCCTGACATCTGATGGTAACATCAAGATTGACGCTTTTGCTGATATGAAGACCGGTGCAGCAAATATGTCCTTGCAGGTTGGTGCTGATACCTCTTCTGATAATAAGATTGAAGCTTCTATCAGTCAGTTAAGTGCAAGAGGACTTAAGATTAATGGTCTGCGTGTAGACGGATCCAATAGCACAAATGCAGATGCGGCTGTAGATACCATTGCTGATGCTATTCAGAAGGTATCTACTCAGCGTTCTGCACTTGGTGCTATCCAGAACAGACTGGAGCACACCATCAACAACCTGGATAACGTTGTAGAGAATACCACCAGTGCAGAGAGCCAGATCCGTGATACCGATATGGCTACTGAAATGGTTAAGTACTCCAACAACAATATCCTGGCTCAGGCAGGTCAGGCTATGTTGGCTCAGTCTAATCAGTCTAATCAGGGAGTTCTTTCTCTGTTACAGTAAACAATGTAATAAAAAAGGGATGGGAGACCATCCCTTTTTTATTATTCAAAAAGAGGGAATAGCATGGAAAAGAAGAAACTGTTATCAATATCGTTGCTGGTATCTAACAGACCGGATACCGTAGAGAAGTGCCTGAAATCGTTGGAACATCTTAGAAAAAGTGTTTCTTCGGAATTGATTTTAGTAGATACAGGATGTGGGGAAAAAGTCAGAAATATTATTGAACCGTATGCGGATAAAATTGTTGAATTTACCTGGTGTGGAGATTTTGCAAAAGCAAGAAATGCAGGGTTGAAAGAAGCCACAGGAGAATGGTTCTTGTATCTGGATGATGATGAGTGGTTTGAAGATACCTCAGAAATAGAAGAGTTCTTTTTGAGTGGGGAATGGAAAAATTATGGCTATGCATTTTATAAGCAGAGAAATTATGACGATATGTCAGGAAGTGTGTATTCGGATGCTTTAGTGACGAGAATGACAAGATTATACGAAAATGTATGTTTTGTCTATTCCATACATGAATGCTTTGAAAATATAAGAGGAAATATTAAGATATTTAATGCCTATGTGCATCACTATGGCTATATTTATAAAACAAAGAAAGAATTATATGAACATTCAAGAAGAAATATAAAACCATTATTAGAGGAACACAAATGTAATCCCAAAGAACTGCGCCATAATGTACAATTGGCACAGGAATACGACGTAATACAGGAATATAGGAAATCAATAGAAGTATCATTAGAAGGGATAAATCAGGCAGGCGTAGAGATTAGATATGTGAATTCCTTGTTCGCCAATGTGGTGAAATGTTTTTATTGGTTATGCGATTATTCCAAGACAATAGAATATGGGAAAAAATATCTGAGGGACGAAAGAATTAATGAATTGTGTGTTGCTGCGATTTACTCTACTTTATGTAAAGCAAATTATGAATTAGGTAATTATATGGATTGTCTGGACGACCTAAGACAATATCTTGCAGCCTATGACAGAAATGGTAATGGGAATTCTTATATTAAATATACGAGTTTATTTTTAGATTGTTTTGAAATAAAAGAACTTAATTCAGATATTGGATTTGGTATACGCGCAGCACTTTGCCTGAATAACATAAAAAAAGCAAGAGAACTATTTGATAGAATTGATTATCATGACAAAACGCTATTCGTGGACTATGAAGCAATCAAAGACATTATCCAGAAATTTATTCAAGAGGATGCGGAAGACTATCATTATATGTTAGATACGATGATAAAAAACGCTAACCTTACAGTGGCAGTTGTTGATATTATTGAAGAAAAGAGAAAAAAAGAACCGCAAATTTTCAAAAAAACATCCTATAAATGGAGAACTTATGCTTCCGATGACTGGTATTTTAAATATCTGACTTTCTGGACAGACCCTTTGCGGGAAAATACTGAACAATATCAGGAAATATGGAATGAACCGGAATGTACACTCCCATTAAGCGTAGAATACGGAATATGGGACATGGCTGAACAATGCAATATTGACATTGCTGATATTATTTGCAATGTACCCTTTTATAAATGGCAGAGAGCGGCAGAAAAAGTTTGTCTGAAGTCGCCATGGAAGGATGTACAGAAAATAAATGAAAAAGTAAAAAGACTTGATGCTGATCAAGACCATCTTATTTGGTGGAATATATGTTATGAAAAAAGAGCATTTAGTGAAATGGATGGGACGAAAGACTTAGCAGATTCGGAAATAGGGCAGATCAGAAGTGCTTGGAAGAAATATGCAGCAGATAGCAGAAAGCTATTTCAGAAAATATATAAGCAGGAATTGTTTGATGAGAGATCAATGATTTTACCAGAATGTTGTCAGATATCTTTTCTGTTACAAGATTTTTTCCAAAAGGAAGAGCAACAGGATTATCTGGCATTGGTAGAAATACTCAAAGAAATCCGGAAAATGTCATCTGGTTTTGCAATTCAGGTCAAATATTATTTAAAGTATATTGAAAACCTGATGAAAGCAAAAGAAACTGAACAAAAAAGTGCGCAAAATGAGCTGCAACGGATGGCACAGCAAATTCGTCCTAAAATTGAAGAACTGATACAAATGCACAGAGAGGTGGAAGCACTGGCAGTGATTAGGCAGATCCGCCAATTATTGCCAGACGATACAGAAATCGCTGATATGGAAAAGAAACTGCAGGCTTTTTTGACAGACTAAAGATTCTGACATGATGAACCGATAACATATATATAATAGAATAAGATAGCAGGGAAGCTGAAGGTCAGAAAGGATTCTGAATAATAATAAAAAAAGAAATCGGCTTCAGCCGATTTCTTTTTTGCTGTTTTATTCCTTAAAAAAAAGAAGGGAAAAGGGAATGGATCAGGAACTGGAATACAATATATTGGATATTTTGCAAACAATGCAGGATGCTGTGAAACAGATGAGAGAACAGTATACTGCAGGGGAAATGCAGCAATTTAATAGTTTAAGCATGGATTTGTGGGAAGGACTGACAGCTATAAGGGAAATAACGGTACAAAATGTTCCGGAAGGAAGCAGAATACGTTTAAAGGATGCCTGCGATTGTGCTTTGGAGTCGTTAAAAGATATTCGCTTATTTGCTGTTACAGCACCCGAAAAAGTGGAATGGAAGCTGGAATATGAATTGATGGCAATCGTCGAAACTATGACGATACAGTTTTATTATTGGGCGGTTGTGAAAGAAGATCAAAGTAAAGAACATGAATTTTTAGAATTTTTGAGGCAGACAGAGTCCTTTGCCTTATTACAGATACCAGAGGACAAAAGAAAGTATTCTGTAGATATTTCTATTCAGGTGACAGGCTATAATCATTTGGATTATACAAAGCAGTGTGTGGATAGTATTCTAAAGAATTTACCATCGGATATCACTACAGAAATCGTTGTATTGAATCATGGATCCAGTGATGGCACTAAAGATTATTTTGAAAAAATGCCACAGGTGAGGGTGATTAATATTGCAGTGAATGGGGCAATGCCCGGCATTACATCCAAGGTGGTTTCACGAGGGGAATATAGTTTAGCTATTAGTAATGATATTACTATAGGGAAAAATGCCATTTCCAATTTGTATCGTTGTATGATAGAACACGAGAACTACGGGTATGTAGTACCGACAACGCCTGCAATTAGTAATCACCAGACAATTTTTGCGGATTATGATAGTTTTACAAAATTTGAAGCATTTGCGGCTGAAAATAATGTATATGATGAAAAACGGCATGAACAAAGAGTGAGACTTTGTAATCCCTTACAGATCATGCCAACCGGATTAATGCTGCAATTAAATTATGATATGTATATTGACAAATGTTGTGGAATTAATTTTTTATCATTTCCAGATGATAAAAATTCATTATGGATGCGGAGACATGGTTATAAATGCATTTTAGCGAAAGATGCATATTGCCATCATTTTGGTGCAGTTACTCTAAAACATGATTTAGGAAAAAGCGAAGAACAGAAACAATTTTATCTGGATGGAAGAAAGGACTTTCAGGACAAATATGGTGTGGATCCATGGGGAACAGGATTTTGTTATAATTATAGTCTTTTTCAGACATGGGAGATTCCACCAATAGACGGAGCAAATATATTAGGGATTAATTGCGGGCTCGGGAGTAATTCACTCAAGGTGAAGGAAGTAATGCGTGAGAAAGGTGCGCAGAATGTGACACTTTATAATGTGACCCAGGAAGATCGTTTTCTGGAAGATTTGAAAGGTGTGTCAGATTATGCATTTACGTTTTCCTGCTTGAGTGAAATTGGAGAAATGACTGGGCGAAGAGAGTTTGATTATATCGTAGTGGATGATCCGATAGCAGGAGTTCCTTGTCAGAAAATTGCACAGGCAATTGAAAATGCAGGGATAACCTGTAAAGAAATAGCATATAACAACATCACAGATGATAAATGGCAAATTTACAAATATCAAAGGAGATAGGACAATGAGTGTGTTTATTACAGCAGAAATAGGTATTAATCATAATGGAGACCTGGAACTTGCCAAAAAATTAATTGATACAGCAGTAATTGCCGGCTGCGATGCCGTAAAGTTTCAGAAAAGAACCGTAGATAAGGTATATACACAGGAATACCTGGCAAGCCCCAGAAAAAGCCCATGGGGGGAGACCCAGCGTGCACAGAAAGAGGGGCTGGAATTCGGCAAGGAAGAATATGATGAGATCGATAGATATTGTAAGGAGAAGGGAATTGAGTGGTTCGCTTCTGCATGGGATGTGGATTCCCAGATTTTCCTGAGACAATATGATCTGAAATATAATAAAGTGGCATCCGCCATGTTAACTAATGATGAGTTGTTACAGGAAATTGCTTCTGAGGGAAAATATACGTTTATTGCAACCGGAATGAGTACGTTGGATGAGATTGATCATGCGGTAGATATTTTTGAACAGGCAGGATGTCCTTATGAACTGATGCATTGCAACAGCACTTATCCGATGCCGGTGGAAGATGCAAACCTGAAGCTGATCCGCGTATTGGCAGATATTTATAAGTGTAAAGTCGGCTACAGCGGACATGAGGCAGGTACACTTGTCAGCACTTGTGCTGTGGCAGCCGGCGCAACCTCTATAGAGAGACATATTACCATGGACAAGACAATGTACGGTTCTGACCAGAAGGCATCCATTGAGCCTTATGAACTGTGCAAACTGGTAAAGGATATCCGTGATACAGAGAAGATCATGGGTACAGGCAAAAAAGTACTGACTCCCGCAGAGGAAGAAGTTAAGAAAAAGCTCAGAGGATAGGACATACATTATGATTAAACTGATAGTATTTGATATCGATGGTGTCATAACGGACGGTACAGTAATCGTTGATATGAATGGCACAGAGCAAAAGAAGATTAATCTGAAAGATATCGATGCCATATTTGAACTGCACAGAGAGCAGTTCAAGCTGGCAGCAATCACCGGAGAGAATACAGAAATTGTCCACTATTTTGAGAAGCGCTTCCCCTGGGATTATTTCTACTGTGGCGCCAAGAAAAAGACGGAAATTTTGCAGGAAATAGAGCAGAAAGAACAGCTCAAACCGGAGGAAATCTGCTATATTGGCGATGGAAAGTATGATGTGGAGCCATTGGAACATGCAGGATTAGGCATCTGTCCGGCAGATGCCATTGACCGGGCAAAACAGGCATCCAATATGATCCTGCAAAAAGAAGGTGGGCAGGGATGCCTTTGGGAGCTGGTGCAGATTCTGAAAGATTATAATTCGCAGGAACTTCCGGTGAATTATTTCTATCAGAGATTAGAAGAACATGAAAATATTTTTAAAAAGATGGCATCAGACCACAAGGTGACGGATACGGTTATGGCAGTGGCAGAAGATATCTGTGAGATGTTTGAACGAAACGGACAACTGTTCCTGTGTGGAAACGGTGGAAGTGCTGCGGATGCCCAGCATATTGCAACGGAGTTTGTCAGCCGCTTCTATAAGGAACGCCCAGCAATGAACGCAGAGGCACTGACGGTCAATACATCGACGTTGACAGCCATTGGTAATGACTACAGTTATGAACGTGTATTTGCCAGACAGCTGGAGGCAAAAGCCCAAAAAGGAGATATGTTGATTGCTATTTCTACCAGTGGTACATCCAAGAATGTGTTGGAAGCTTTACGCTATGCGAAAAAACAGGAGATTCGGACAGTCATGCTGATGGGAGATCATGAAGTACCGGAACTGCAGGAAATCTGTGATCATGTGGTAAAGGTTCCGTCCAAGATCACACCACGCATTCAGGAAGCACATATTTTCATAGGACATACCATTGCAGAGTATGTAGAACATAAATTATTTGGAGAAAAGTTATGATAAAATTATCGGATTATGTATTTCAGTTTTTACAGGAGAAAGGAGTACAGTATGCATTTATGCTTCCCGGCGGAGGCGCCATGCATTTGGACGATTCTATTGGAAGATCTGGAATACAGTATATCTGCACTTTACACGAGCAGGCAGCGGCGGTAGCGGCAGAGGCTTACGCACAGCACACGAACAGAATCGGTGTATGCCTTACTACGTCCGGCCCCGGAGCTACTAATGCCATTACGGGAATTACAGCGGGGTGGATCGACTCGACTCCTATGTTCGTGATCTCCGGGCAGGCAAAACGTTCTGATCTCATCGGAGAGACGGGAGTCAGACAGATCGGTTCCCAGGAAGTACAGATCATCGATATGGTCAGACCCATTACCAAATATGCAGTGCAGATCATGGATCCTTCCGAAATCCGTTACCATATGGAACGGGCTTATTATGAAGCAACAAATGGAAGGCCAGGGCCGGTATGGCTGTCTATTCCTTTGGATGTGCAGGCAGCAATGGTAGAGCCGGAGAAATTAGAAGGATATGTTTCTGAAACACCGGCAAAGCCGGATCTGACAGAGACCATCGTCAAGACTGTCTGGTTATTGCAGCAGGCGAAAAAACCGGTCATTCTGGCAGGAAATGGAATCAAACTGGCTGATGCGACAGAAGATTTTTACAAATTATTGGAAGTATTACCGATTCCGGTACTTACTACCTGGAAAACAATCGACATGATGGGAGAAGAAGACGAACTTTATGTGGGACATCCAGGAGGAATGGGTGACCGTGGAGCAAATCTGATCTTACAGTCTGCAGATGTCCTGCTGTCTATCGGAAGCCGTCTGGATACCAGTCTGACAGCATTTAATGAACCACATTTTGGAATGTCTGCGAAAAAGATTGTAGTCGATATTGACCAGCACGAGTTGGATAGAATGAAGTTGGAACAGGTAGAGGCAATGCAGGCATGTGACGCCGGAGATTACATTCGCAGTTTATATCATGCCGTAGTGGCAGATGAGAAGATAAGAGAGCAAAGTGCTGAGTGGAAAACATGGAATGCTTACGGTCATGAACTGCGTGCAAAATATCCGTCGGTGACGGCAGAACACAGAGCAAAACAAGGGGTAGTCAGCGCTTATTATTTCACGGAACTGTTATGTAAGCATACAACAAAAGAGGATGTCATTGTACCGGAGAGTTCAGGGGCAGCAGGAGAAATCACATATCAGGCATTTTCTCCGAAACGTGGACAGAAGATGAAAAACGCAGCAGGACTTGGATCTATGGGCTTTGGTCTGCCTTATTCCATTGGAGCCTGTCTGGCTAATGAGAGACGCAGAACGATTCTGATCAACGGAGACGGTGCTTTTCAGATGAATATTCAGGAACTGGAGACATTAGTACGCTTACAGCTTCCTGTGAAGATTTTTATCTGGAATAATCAGGGATACGCAAGTATTCGTTCCATGCAGAACAATAATTTCGGTGGATTTCAGGTGGCAAGTGGAGAATCCAGTGGATTAAGCATGCCGGATACCGTAAAGGTAGCAGCGGCATATGGACTCAAAACATTCCGAATCATGGATAATAAACAACTGGAACAGCAGATTGAAGAAGTATTGGATGCAGAAGGGCCGGTGCTGTGCGAACTGATGATCTCGCCTGACGAGACCGTTTCCCCTAGAACCAAGACAATCGTACACGAGGACGGAACACTGGAGTCTTATCCATTAGAAAAAATGTGGCCTTGTGTGGAATAAGATGATAATGAGAGGGATATGAAATGAAGTTCGCATATATTAATAAGAAAGACTGGAAATTCAGTCATTCCAATACAGTAAGAGTTAATATTGGTGAGTATATACAGTTTTATGCTGTTTACAATTTATTGAAGAGCATGGGAATAGATGATGACCATATTGTTGGAATGTCTGTGGACGAACTAGAAAAGTATGATGGCGAAGAAATTATACTAGTGGCAGTTAATATTTCGAACTTATATAGAATATCACCTAAGATACATATAGTATGTCTTGCTTACAACAATTTTGGATATTCGATAGATAATTTGAAAGAGATTAATAAATTACAAAGTCTTGGAGAAATAGGATGTAGAGATGAAATAGGATATCTGCAATTAAAAGAATTAGGCATAAATGCATATATTACTGGTTGCATTACAGTCACACTTCCCGAAAGAAATGTAAGTAGCGTTCCTAATAAAGTTTATATTGTGGATGCACCAACTGATCTCTTAAAACATATGCCCAGTTCTCTTTTGGATAAGGCAATTGTCAAGACTCACGAGTATTATTTTGAAGATAACCTACCAACGGATGAAGAAATTGAGAGAAAAGTATGTGAACAGTATAGTGAATATTATAAAAATGCAAGACTCATCATTACTTCACGATTACACTTAGCAGCTCCATGTATTGCATGGGGAATTCCGGTTATATTAGTTAGAAAAACTCCTTTTTTAACTTTTTCATGGATAGACAAGTATATACCTATTTATTTGCCAGAACAATATGGGAGTATAGACTGGAATCCTCGTATATTGGATATTGAAAATGAGAAAAAAGTAATTATAACGCACTGCGCATACCAAATAATAAAAAAGTATGAAGAAGTAACAAATCAAAATATGCTTCATCTACTTTACTCTGAAAGAAAGTATAGACCCCAAAATGGTTATTATACTAAATTGGTTCAAGGATTAGAAGATAGGATACTTTCTAAAATAGACGTTACAGAGGAGTTTGATTATATTATTTGGGGGATAACTGAAAATGCAGAAGAACTATGGAAATTTATTAATTACAAATATCGGCATGCCAGAATGAGGTATGCTGTAGATAAATACAAAAAACTAAATTTTCATGGTTTGGAAACGGTGACACCAGAAAGTGCAATGTTTAACGATGCATATGTATTTGTTATACCGACAGGAGCAGTTCAAGAAGCACGTACAATTTTAACAGGAAAAAAGTGTAAAGGTATTTTTTGTGTTACGGAGTTGTTTATTACAGAGGAAGATATTAAAGAACAGCTAGAAAATAGATTAAACATGTAATAAGACATTGTTATATGGGACATATGCATGATAAGAAAGAGAGAATAGCTATGTTGGATATTAAAAAAGAATATAGCCTAGCATATAGATTTAAAACGGACAGGAGCTATGAAAATTATTGGAAAGAACAGAGTGAGTTATATGATATATGCATATGGGGAATGGGAAATCTAGGAAAAATTATATGCCAATGGTTTCAAGATAATGAAATTCCAATAAAATATTTCTGCGATAATGACAATGAAAAGCATGGGGAAACATTTCAAGGTGTAAAATGCGTTAGCTATGAAAGGATTGCAGAATTCAAAGATGGATTGTATGTAATTATTGCAGTGGAAAATGCACAGGCTTGTTATGCTATTAATGAGCAAATTAAGGATTTCCCAAGGGTATACCATAATCCGTTGGGAATATCAGCGTATATGCTTCAAATATTTGATGTTGATAAAGAACGATTTGAAATATGGTATAAAAAAAGTTATGATTTGTTAGCGGACAGACAATCAAAAGACGTATATAAAGCTCTGCTAGAATTGCGATTGCAGTCAGAAATAAGGGATTATGAACCTAATTACATGGAAAAATATTATTCAAAACATCAATATATTGTAGAAGATATTATTGATTATAGTAAGGTAGAGACAGTTATAGATTGTGGTGCTTTTATTGGAGATTCTTTAGAGGAATTTATTCATTTCAATATAGGAAATGAATTCCATTGTTTTGAAATGGATAGTGATGTGTATAGGGTATTGGAAAATAATATTCATACAAAATTTGAGGGAAAAGGAAGAAAAATAGTTCCATATTTATATGGAGTAGGGGATACTAATGAAACCATTACATATATATCTGATCAGACAGGAGCAAGTAGAATATGCACTGAGGGTAATCAGAGTAGCAAAATTGTTTCGTTAGATAACATGTTTGTGGAAAAGAAAGTCGATTTAATTAAAATGGATATTGAAGGGGCCGAAGAAGCGGCACTGCATGGTGCGACTTTGGTGATTCAAAAAAACCATCCGATTTTAGCAATTAGTATGTACCATAATTATAAACAATTTTCAATTATGCCGTATTTGATTCATTCAATATTTACTGGGTACAAAATATATATACGACATCATAAAAATACATTGGATGACACGGTGTGCTATGCTGTCTATGAGCAAGAAAGTTAAATGGAAAGATAAAAAGCATTTATTAATGATAGATTATTATTATAATACCTAGGAGAAAAATAGATGAAGTGGCAAAATAGAGGACATGAATTTGATTTTTTGGAAGAAAAAATTATGAATTGTCAATATAATTATTATATATGGGGCGCAGGGACTTTTGGAAAAGCATTTTGTGATGAATTTGAGAATGAAATGAAAATTGTCAAATTCGTCGATCGTAATCCGGTAAAGCAAAACACAACGTTTTGCGGATATGATGTTATTTCGCCTGATGAATTTAAAAAAATATTTAATAGTGAAAAAGATATAATTATTGTATCTACTGGGTTAACTAAGTCGGTTTACGATTTTTTAAATGAAATGGGTCTAAAGCGCTATGTAAATTATTTTCATATAGATGAATGGTCCTCACTATACATGCTTTATAAATATAATAAAGTATATGTAAGTGATATTACTTTTGGCATAACTCAGTTTTGTACTTTAAAATGTGAATATTGTAATTCGTTTATTCCTAAAATTAAAAATCCAATCAATTATTCATTGGAAGAAATGAAAGAAACTATTCAAACTTATTTTCAGTGGGTTGATGAAGTAAATGTATTAGCACTGTGTGGTGGTGATGCAATGGTGTACCCGCATTTTGACGAATTGTTACAGTGGATTGTTAAAGAATATTATCCCCGGAGAGCTAAGCATATTGAGATATACAGCAACGCAGTAATCGTTCCAACAGAAATGCAACTAGAATTTTTTAAAAAGAATAAGATTGTATATAGGTTTACTGATTATAGTAGCATGACTGGAAAACAAAAAATAACAGAAGTTATTGAACTTTTAGAAAGATATGATATTATGTATGACCATGTACAGTTTAAAGAATGGTATGATTGTGGTTATCCACAAAAGAGCAATGGGATAAGTTCCGAACAAGGGTTAATCAACTTTTTTGATATGTGTGACAGAAAAACTTGTCATGGAGTTTGGAATAATAAAATATTTTTTTGCAGTATGTGCTTTTATGCGGATTTAATAAAATATTGTGAATTAGATGAAAGTGACTGTTTTGATTTAAAAAAATATGATGAGAAGCGGAAAAAAGAATTTGTTGAATATTATCTTGGATATAATGAGAAAGGCTATATGAATTATTGTAAAATGTGTAATGGTGGAATGAATATTAATACACATGCAATACCTGTAGGAAACCAGAAATAGTTTGGAGCTAGTGTTCAAGCTGAAAAGGTATGTAAGCAAAATAAATGAATAATGATAAGAAAAAAATATTGATTACAGGGGCAAACGGATTTATAGGTAGTAATCTTAAAGAAGGTTTATCGTTGCTATATGATATTTATGCTCCTAATTCTTCTGAATTAAATTTGTGTGATCAAGAAAATGTAGAAGAATATCTTATACACCAAAAAATAGATATTGTGATTCATTCAGCGAATTATAGAGGGAAAATTGGAGAGCCATATTCTGGATCAAAAGTATTAGAAACGGGTCTTAGAATGTATTCAAATTTGGAAAGATGCAGTCACTTATATGATAAAATGCTATATTTTGGGTCGGGTGCAGAGTATGATAGCAGACATTATCAACCTTTTATGAAAGAGGATTATTTTGGAAGACATATTCCACAAGATGGATATGGTTTTTACAAATATTTGATTTCTAAGCAATGCACGCAGAAGGATAATATCTATGATTTACGATTGTTCGGTGTGTATGGTAAGTACGAAGATTGGACAAGGAGATTTATCTCAAACAATATATGCAGAGCACTAAAGGGTAAGCCAATGACTTTATCCAGAAATGTGTATTTTGATTATATCTATATTGATGATTTGGTTGAGATTATGAAGTGGTTTATAGAAAATGAACCGCAACATAAACATTATAACGTTTGCAGAGGAAACCATATTGATTTACTCTCTCTAGGAAATCTTATCAGAGAAGTTATGCAGATTGAACGTCCAATTAGTATAGCAGAAGAAGGATATAAGTTGGAGTATTCCGGAAATAATGAAAGACTTTTGAAAGAGATAGGAGATTATTTCTTCAAACCATATAAAGAAACTATTGAAGAAATGGTTGTATACTATAAAAGCATTTTACAGGATATTGATAGTGAACTACTGTAGATATCGGAAGGGATGTAAAAGATATGAAATATAACAATTTTCATCATGAACTTGATCAGGAAGCTGCTATATGGAGTAAGGCTGAAAATCAATACTACTTATGGGGAGCAGCCGGCAAGGGAACTACCTTCATTCGTAGATATCATAACAAGCTTTCCATTAAAGCTGTAGCGGATCGGGACAGCAATAAACAGGGTAAGAAATTATTGGGAGTACCCATAATATCGCCAGAAGAACTTAATGAGTCTGATGGAAAAATTATTATCTGCACAGAAGCATATCAGGAAGTTTCAAAATATCTGCAGGAATTAGGACTTCGGGAAAATATAGATTACATCGATTATAAGAGATTTGCAACCATATATGATTGGTATGTAGAGGGAAAAGTGTATATCAATCGTGTAGACATTTCTGTTACGAATCGGTGTACCCTTAACTGTGAAGGGTGCAATATGCTTATGTCCTACTATTGTAATCCGCAGGATCGTAAATTAGATGAGATCAAGCGTGACCTGGATGCATTCTTCGAATGGGTGGATACCGTGGAAGATATGAATCTTTTGGGCGGGGAACCCTTACTGTATCCGGAACTGGTGGAGGTATTGCAATATATTCAGAACAACTACAGAGATAAAATAGTTGATATTTATATGTTTACCAATGGAATGTGCAATCTTTCGGAAGAATTATTGGATATTTCTCAGAAAATGGATGTTATCTATGATGTCAGTGACTATACTTATGGTTTGCCACAGCTAGAGCCTAGACTGGAAAAATTTCAGGAAACATTATCACAGCATCAAATTAGTTATGTTCGTAAAAAAATGGACTTTTGGTTAGATTTTGGTTTTGAAACGGCTGATCATTCAGGAGAATCAGAAGAGCAGAAAATAGCATTTTTCCATCGGTGTGGAGCACCTTTCAGGGGATTAAGGGACAGAAAATTTTATTTTTGTCATCTGGAGGCAAGTGCAATCGAATTAGGAGAATGGGAAGAACGGGAAGGGGATACATTCCTGTTGGAACCTTATGATGCCAATAAGAGAATAGAGTTGTTGGAATTTAATTTAGGGTACAGTAAAAGAGGATATCCATCTATTTGTATGAGATGTAAGGGATGCTGTAGTGAGACTAAGATAGGGGTGGCTGTTCAGAGGAAGAGAAATGGCAGATGAAAAAGGATATATTATCCATGCATTTCAGAGAAGTTTTCAGAGCAGAAAAAGCGAGAAGATATGTTTGTATGGAACGGGCAGACATACCTGGGAATTGCTGAATAATTTGAAAGAGTACAATATTATCGGTGTGGCTGACTTATCATATGTGGGAAGTGAGCATAGTGTACTCAATGTTGCTGATGCGGCAAAAGCTGATTTCATTGTAATTATTGCAAGACCGATGCTTTTAAAAAAATTGTATACTAAAATCCGCCAAAGCATAATAAATATTCCGGTTTATACGATAGAGGGGGATGATTTAGATCAGGTTTTTGGCAGACAGAATCTGGATGAATGTTTCGAAAAAATAAACAGCCTGGCAGTGTCCGAGCAAGATCGATACATATATAATCGCCTTTTGCACAAGTGTAAGGAATTTTTTAGGCAGAAAGATAAGAAACTTGTGATAACGGATATGTATGCTTTGATAAATACTTTTATGGCGCCCTTTATGGTAAATTTATTTTTCTGGGTGATACAGGAAGCAATAAAGAATGGGGGCGAATTGTTACTGTTCCAGGCAAGGGACGGATATATTTTTTATCAACTGTATCAGGAAGAATTATCCCGCAACACAATGGCAGAACTTCCTGAAGCATGTTATTTTTATGCATCAAGACAGTCTGTGATAGCTGCAACAAGGGATCCGGAGGTGGGGGCGAATTATTGCCAATATCTGAAAACTTTTTCGCTGGATAACTATGAAAAAATCTGTCTTTATGATTTTGGCGCAAGGGGAACGGTGCAGTATCATTTACAGCAAATAATGCAGAGGGAACTGTTGGGGCTGTATTATATGAAATTGCCGCTGGATTTAGGAACGATAGACGTTACTTCCTATTGTCAGCACGAGATGAATTTTTATGAAATGAGGTCGTTTGCGCAAGTGTTTTATCCGTTGATGGAGGCACTCTTTGAAGCACCGCATGGTTCGTTGAAGGGCTTTGATCATGAGGGTATTCCTGTATTAGAAGAGTATCATGGAGATGTAAACGTCAAAAAAGTTATCTTTACTGCAGTTATGGATTATTATAGAGAATATAGAAGCATTTGGGGAGAAGGAAAGGCTCCACTAGTGTCTGTACAGTTGCTTGACGCATGTATGGATTTGCTTAGAGAACCGCAGATTGTCTTTTCGGAAGAGGTGAAAAAGGCATTTGTTTTGCAGGATTCGTTCCAAAAAGAAACACTTAATTTTGCAGATGATATTTTGATTTGAGGCTGGGAGACTTAATAAAAGCAGGATATGACAGAAGAACAGGCTTTTTGTAATCAGTTTGAAAAAGAATGCAAATCACTCCGCTCGGAAAAGATAATGCTTTACGGGGCTGGAGAAAAAACAGACTTTCTTTTGAAAAACGTCAAGGATTTTGATTTTCAAGGCATATTGGATCCCCAATTAGAGGGTGAGCATTTATATGGGGCAGAAGTGTTTCCTTTGCAGGCGGCAGCGGACAGAAACTGCATCATTATAATTGTGGCAAGGGATCATATTATTCCTATCATTTATGATCGTATTCATTTATTTTGTGAAGAAAATGGTATAAAAATATATGATTTTCATGGAAACAGGCTTCCACATAAGATGGCGGCAGATCATGATATGGAATATTGGAATGTGAACGAAGAAAGAATACGGGAAATACTTGAGCCATATCCAGTCGTGTCTTTTGATATTTTTGATACACTAGTACAGAGGACTACATTGACTTTAGAGGATATGCACCAGCTTATGGAAATGGAGGGAGTAGTTCCCAGGCAGTTTGCAGTATACCGGAGAAAGGCGGAAAGAGAGTGTACCGGTATCTGTAATATCAGTGATATTTATGATAAAATAGGACAGATTACCGGCTGGAAAAAAGATGCACTGGAAGAATATTGCAGAGCTGAGTTGAAAATGGAAAAACGAGTATTACAGCCTCGAAGAGAAATGATTCGGCTGTTGCAATGGGCAATAGCAAGTGGGAAAAAGGTGTATCTTGTCTCAGACATGTATTGGCCGTCGAAGGAAATTATTGAAATACTTCATGGTGTTGGAGTGAACGATTATCAGCAGATACTCATATCATGCGAGGAACAAAAGAGTAAAAAGAACGGTGAATTATTTGAGAAACTGAAGAAACTGGCAAAAACAGACCAGATTATTCATGTTGGGGACAATCGTTATGATGATATCAGGATGGCATACAGACAAGGACTAAATGCAGTACAGATAATGAGTTCATATGAACTTCTGATGCTGTCTAATATGAAGGAATTATTGAACAGGGTAAGAACCTTACAGGATAGAGTTGTCTTGGGAATGATAATGACAAAATTATTTGCTAATCCATTCTCTCTTCATGAGCATAAGGGAGCGGTATCTATAGAGGATGGTAATATTTTTTCATATTGTTTTTTGTGTCCTGTTATTCATGCAAATAGAACGGACTGTATAGAATATAGAGATTTTCTCAATTCCGAAAGCTATAATGAATATCAGAGAGATTTGATCAGAATTTGTGAGGGAGTAAAAGACTGTAGTATTTCAGAAGAATTTCAAGATGCATTGAATGACTGGGGATCCAGACATTCAGACAGAATAAGATCGAAAAATGTAGAGTTAATGAAGTCGAAGATGATTTGACAGAGAGGTTAGAGGAAGCTGTAGGAAAGGCAAGGCGGAATCAGAAATGGAGGTCCGAATACATGAAAGAATTATTGCATGAAGAGGATATCAAGGAAGAAGCGTTGGCACAAGGCAGAGAGGAAAGGTCTAAAGCGACAGCAATCAATCTCTATAAAATGGGGATGCCTATGGCACAAATAGCCCAGGCAGTAGAGGAAAAAGCGCAAACAATAGAGTGTTGGGTAGACGAGTTTAGAAAAGAAAATGAAGATAGTGTGAATTGAACAAAAATATAAGTGTTCTGGGAGAACGAAAGCGTTGCAAGGAGGCACATATGAAGGTAGTATTGTTAGCGGGTGGTATGGGAACCCGCATTTCTGAAGAGACGGGATATCGTCCCAAGCCGATGATCGAAATCGGTGGAATGCCTATTCTGTGGCATATCATGAAAGAATATTCCTACTATGGTTTTAATGAATTTATTATATGTGCCGGATATAAGCAGCATATTATCAAGGAGTGGTTTGCGGATTATTTTCTTCATACTTCGGATGTGACTTTTGATCTGACCAAGGGCAATGACATTATTATCCACGACAGACATACGGAACCTTGGAAGGTTACAGTGGTGGATACCGGATTGAAGACTTTAACCGGTGGCAGAATAAAGCGTGTCCAGAAATACATAGGCAATGAGCCTTTTATGATGACTTACGGCGATGGTGTCTGTGATGTTAATATTGCGAATATCGTAAAGTTTCATCAACAGCATGGAAAAATGGCGACATTAACTTCGGTTAAAAAAGTACAGGAGAAAGGAATTCTGGATATCGGACTGGATAGCTCTGTGCGTGCATTCCGCGAAAAGAATGCATATGATGATTCGCCAATTAACGCAGGCTACATGGTGTTAGAGCCGGAGGTATTGAATTATATCGAAGGGGATGACATAGCATTTGAGAGAGATGTATTGGAAAAGCTGGCAGATCAGGGAGAACTGATGTCTTATCAGCATACTGGTTTCTGGCAGTGCATGGACAATCAGTGCGAGAAGAAAATATTGGAAGATTTGTGGAGCAGTGGACAGGCACCATGGAAGGTATGGGAATAGAGCAGAATGAGCGGGACAGGAATTTTTGAGGGCAAAACAGAAGAGCAGGCAAGGGAACAGATTCTGTCGCAGGTACGGGAGTATTGTGATAAATTTCATAAGAAAAAAACGTATGAAGCAGGAGATAGAATCTCTTATGCAGGACGAGTTTATGATGCAGAGGAAATGGTGAATCTGGTGGACTCTTCTCTGGAATTTTGGCTGACCTCCGGCAGATACACGGAACAGTTTGAACTTGGACTGGCAAAATATCTGCAGGTGAAATATTGCTCAGCAGTCAATTCCGGATCCTCAGCGAATCTTCTTGCATTCATGGCACTGACTTCTCCTCTTTTGGGAGAACGCAGAGTATTGCCGGGGGATGAAGTGATCACGGTGGCTGCCGGATTTCCGACGACGGTGACTCCGATGTTACAGTATGGTGCAGTACCGGTATTCGTGGATGTGACGATTCCACAGTATAACATAGACACAGACAGGTTGGAAGAAGCATTTTCACTGAAGACAAAAGCAGTTATGATTGCACATACCTTAGGCAATCCGTTTGACTTGAAGAAGGTAAAAGAATTCTGTGACCGACATGATCTGTGGCTTGTAGAAGACAATTGTGATGCGCTTGGTAGCCGGTACTGTATCAATGGTGAATGGAGATTTACCGGAACTATCGGTGACATTGGAACTTCCAGCTTTTATCCCCCTCATCACATGACGATGGGAGAAGGTGGTGCTGTTTATACCAATAATGCTTTATTACATAAGATCATTCGTTCCCTTCGTGACTGGGGACGGGACTGT
>ULXU01059540.1_pt1 | contig 28958 bp, 23 predicted proteins | sample 1961521 | NCBI WGS metagenome assembly ULXU01 (sample SAMEA4835845, study PRJEB28245) | human gut metagenome | biome: gut microbiome; material: fecal sample | place: Denmark | collected 2008
ACTTCTTCTCCTCCACAGGCTGTCAGCGACAATGCCAGCACCAGTCCCATAACACATATCAAAGATTTCTGTTTCATAAATAATATCCTCCTTCTTGCAACAGTTCTCTGTTGCATGAGGATATTGTACCGCAATCTTTCTTCGCCCGACCATTTTTGACATGAATCGACCTAAATATGTAACAAAACGACCGGGAAACTTGTTTTTTTAATGCAAGCCCGGTCGTTTTGTTGTTTTTATGTAAGAAATGTTTGCTTTCTATGAAAGAGATAGTCAAAAAATTTATCTTTCAGTTCAGAATATTTTCCGTGGGGAAGCGGAATCTGCGAGCCATCTGCCATGGTTATGGCTTTGCTGGAAATATTCTGTACATAATCCATATTGACGAGATAGGATCTATGGCACCTTACAAATTCGTCATAATCTTTCAGCTGTTCACACAGATCATCCAGTCTGCCGATGCTGTCCAGTACCGCTCCGCCTTCCCGGTGAAATAATAATGTCCGCCCTGTCACTTCGCAATACTGCAGTTTGTCCAGACTCAGTCTGGTAATTCCCGTTCTGCTGCGCAGAATCAGACTGCTTTTCTCATCTCTGCGGCATTCCGAAAGCACAGAATCCATCAGGCTGTAAAAGCTTTCCTTCCAGATCGGCTTTAGCTGGTAAAAATAGGCTCCTACCGAATAGGAATCCACTGCATACTCTGCGGAAGACGTCAGATAAATAATTTTCACCGCAGTATCGTATTGTCTTATCTCCTTCGCAGTACTGATGCCATTTTGCCCCGGCATCAATACATCCAGGAAAATGATATCCGCTCCGTTCCCCTTTTCCACTTCCGCCAGCAGTTCTAACGGATTGTTGAATGAGGTATATACAATATCCTGATTTTTCTCAGTCCGGTATTTGTCCATCAGCACACTTAGTTCCTTCAGTACAGACAGGTCATCATCACAAAATGCTACTTTTATCATAGGTTTTCTTTCTTTATTACAATTACACAAACAATCTTTTTTCTCATGACAATTATACGCATCCACAGTAGTTCAGTCAAACAGTATTTCTTCCACTGTAACGAATTGAAATCCACGTTTTTTCAGAGCATCCACTACTTTCAGTGCTGCAGTTACCGAGGTATCGTAATAGTCATGCATGAGTATGATGTCTCCGTCCCCCGCCTTCTCCAATACGCTGGCTGCAATACAGTCCGCATTGTGAGAACACCAGTCCAAAGGATCAATGTTCCACAGCACCGGAAACATATTCAATTCTTTTTCAAAGCTTTTGTCCCAGCTCCCGTAAGGCGGTCTGACAAAACTCACTTTCTCGCCGGTAATCTCCTCCAGGATCTCATTGGTTTTTACCAGTTCCTCACGAAACGTTTCCTTATTCCGGGAGGTCAGTTGTATATGACTATAGGTATGGTTACCGATCAGATGGCCCTCTTCCTGTTCCCGACGGATCAGATTCGGATAATTCTGTGCATTTTCTCCTGTCACAAAAAAAGTGACTACCACATTCCGCTCCTTTAATCCGTCCAGAAGCTGTTCCGTATACTTCGGATGCGGCCCGTCATCAAATGTCAGAGCGATCTTTTCAGCCACCTCTTCTTCCTCACAGATAATATTTCCGGTTGCCGTTTTCCTGGCATCGAAAGCAGGATCTCCATATAGAGGGGCGGGATCATATCGTTTTACGCCTGCCATCAGACACAATAATCCCATGACAACATCAAATGTCAGAATTCCTGCCAATACTTTCTTCATTCCAAGCCATCCGTCTTCTGCTTTCACAGAAAATATATGCACTTCAACCAGCAGCAATTCCTGGGCCATCACAAAACAGTTCAGCCCGGGCTTTTCATATACCGATAGAACAACAGGGAGATCCGAAGCCCACGCTCCAAATCTCCCTGTATTGTTTTATCCCTTATGGAACTTATGAAATCCGTTCTCAGATCTTGAATACAGAAATCTCATTCTTCAGACCTTCCATATTCTCATCCAGTACACTTGCGGTAGAGCTTAACTTCTCCACATGATTCAGAAGCTTATTCGCTACATCGTTGACCGTCTCGGCGCTGCCTGCAGTCTCTTCAATAATATCAGAGATATTCTTCACGGCTGCCACAGCTGCGCTGCGCTCACCGTCTGCCTTCTCAGTACTTGAGACAATGTCCTTCAATCCTTCGATCAGCTGTCCCATACGTTCCTGCATCTCACGGAATACTGCGATCACTTCTCCCACAGCCTTGGTCTGAAGTTCTACCATAGCTCTGGCCTGACTTGCACTATCCACACTATTCTGAGTCTGTGCAGTAATATTAGCCACGTTGTTGCTGATCTCACCGGCTGCCTTGGCAGAATCATCTGCCAGCTTACGGATCTCCTCTGCTACGACAGCAAAACCTCTTCCGGCTTCTCCCGCTCTGGCTGCCTCAATGGAAGCATTCAGGGACAGCAGATTGGTCTGTTCGGTAATCTCTGTAATAGTACCTACAAAGCTATTGATGATCTCAGATTCCTTGCGGAGAGATTCAATGCTCTCGCTTACCTTCACCGTCATAGTCGTTGTTTCGTCAGCGCGGTCACCCAATACCTGTACAATCTCCATTCCCTTGTTGATCATGCCTTCGGTCTCATCTACCAACTTCTCCACGCGTTCTACTACCCGACTGACTTCCTGGATCTCATTGGAAAGGATGTCTGTCTTTTCCACACACTCCTGAGCATGTCTGGACTGTTCTACCATTCCATCATTGATCTCGCCGATAGCACGGGTAATATCCTGTGAATACTCATGGATCAATTCAGAAGCCTGTCCAACGTTCTGTGCGGATACTTCCAGTTCTCCTGTAGCATTGCTTACCTGATTGACCAGTTTCTTGGTATTCGTGATCATATTGGTCGCAGACCCGGCCAGATCCTGGAATTCATCATGGCCCTTGGCAGATACGGTAACGGTCAGATCACCCTTTGCCACATCGCCGAACCTTCTGGAGATACGTTTCATATTATTCTCAATGCCGACGGTGATGAAGATACCTACGATCACCACGATCACACAGGCCAGTATCACCAGTCCGACGGTCATATTACGGATTTCCATTGCCTGACTGGTCACCACCCGCATGGGCACCAGTGCACAGGTGGTAAATCCCACTTCCGCACTGCGGCTATAGATAAAGAGATATTTTTCTCCCCGGAAATCCACTTCTGCAGTACCGGAATCCGATATAGCCTGATCCATTACTTCATTATAAAATTCCTGGTCAACGAACACCGTCTCATCCTCAGCCAGCGTGCTCTCTTCACCATCTGCCAGCTGTTCCACTACCAGTTCTCTTCCACCCGAAGTGATAAATCCGATAATACTGTCATCACCGATATCGATCTCTTTCATGAAATTCGTGATGGCCAAAGGCTTAATATCGATAACAACACAGGCATTGTTGGACTGGCTCATCATCTGGAACGCCATAATGTAATCTTTCTGCGTCTCTGTTACCTTTTCATCCAACACCGGATGGCTGTCGACCCACTGAGGCATGCTTCTTCTTCCTTCGCCGGAAGCTACTGACTCCTTATATTCATCCAGAAATCCATCCACACCGGAAGAAAGCTTGGTGGATAAGAGGCCAACACCTTTTTTCGGAATAATGTGCATATGGCTGATGAACGGATTAGATGTCTGCACTGATAAAAGATTCGATTTCGTAGATGTCAGGAAATTCAGTTTATCCACGGGATTCTCTTCGAACATTCCCAGGAAATATTTCCGCAGATCATCATCATAAGCGTATTTCAGACCCTCGGAACGGATAAAATCACAGGTCATCTCCAGATACTCTGTTGCCATACGCATGGTCTGCAGCGTGGAATCCGTATATTTCTCGCTTAATCCTTCCGCAGACTTCTGGTATGCCGAGATGCCGATAATGATCATGAACACAATAGGCACCAGGAAACATATCACGATCTTATTACGGATACTGAACAATTTAGAGCTTTTTCCGCTCTTGCCGGATGTCTTCTTCGGTGTCTTTGTCTTTACAGCCTTCTCTTTTGGTACTTTTTTGATCTTTTTTTCAGGCTTTGGCTTCTTCTCAGAAGTCTTCTCTTTTTTCCCCATAAAAAGAGATTTCTTAGGTTTTTCAACATTCGTACTCATATCATACCCTCCGGTACATGTAATAAATATATAAAAATTATAGCATAATAATTGCTAGAATGAAACATCATTTTCTATCATTTGTTATGCTTTTTTGCGCATTTTTAACAAAAATCCAGTTTTTTCAAATAGGTCTGCGGAAACTTCTCTTCTTCTGCCAGATTCAGAATGCGGATCTGCAGTCCCGGCCTCTTTTGCAGATCGTCCCAGTCACGCCGGGATATTCCTTTCTCCGGATAATCTCTATCCCCCACAAGAAGCCTGCTTCCTGTCAATGCAGCTCCGCCAAGTGCTGTATTTCCACCGGTCACAGTACGCTCCGTCAACTCCCCCGGAAGCAGCCCGATAGCTGCGGCCGCCTTTGGATCCAGGTAATAGCCAAAGCCTCCTGCCAGCACTACCTTGGAAATATCCGAAAGTCTGATTCCATAGCTTTCCGTCAGAATCTCTATGCCTGCGGCAATGGCTCCTTTTGCCAGCTGTACCGCACGCACAGACTCCTTCGTCACCAGCACATCGCCGATACGGACTCCTTTCGTAAAATAAGGCTCCTTCAAAAGGCCCTGTCCATCCATCAGTCCTTCTTCCAGGAGCTTTTGTAACAGTCTCACCATATCTGCGCCCCAGATTCCCCGGTTGGCTCCGCCCTCGAAGGCAGGTCCGGCCGCCGTGGCACAGGCATATAATTTATGCCGGTTTCCCAACGCCATCTCCCCGTTGGTTCCCAGATCAATGAGAAGCATGGGAGACTCCTGTTCCAGCATCCCGCTGACCAGAATTCCGGCAGTGATATCGCCGCCTACAAAGGCTGACAATCCCGGTATAATATAGCAGGGCACTCCTGCGATTTTTGTCTCCACCGCACCGGTATGGCTTACGGTAAAGGGAGCCTTGCCCAGTTCTGCTGGATTCCACCCCATAAGCAGATACACCATGGTCGTATTAGCGGCTATAACGATCTGCAATTTTTCTCCGGATTCCAGTTTCTTTTGAAATCTTTGTATTCCTTTTTCTATCAGAGTCCGGACCTTCTGTTGCATATCTGCGGCTTTTGGGGGATCCTCTGCGGCTTTGATCCTGGACAGTACATCTGCTCCGTAAATAAACTGAGGATTTACACTTGGAAAACTATCCACTACTTTACCCGCCGTATCATACAGCTGCATGGCGATCGTGGTAGTTCCGATATCCACTGTCATCAGCCGGATACCCTCCGTATTCTGCAAAGATATCGGAGGAAGTTCCAGCTTTTCCGTCACCACCTGCATCCCCCTGATCACTCCGGGACATCTGCCGCAGCCGGTACAGATCAGGCATCTGGTTCCATTTTTTCCTACGTGACTGGTACTGCTCGTATTATACAAACTGATTCCTCTTTTCATCGTAATGATAGTCAATGGCTGCCAGTTTATCTGTAATCTCCTGTTCCTTCACATCCAGATCATCGCAGAGCTGCTCCAGGCTTCCATAGTAGTCACGGAGTTTCAGATTGATAAAGCTTAATAACATAACCGGATCCTGTGGTATCATAAAAAAACCTCACTTTAAAAAATATTATTACTATTATCTTAAACGAAAAAAGCGAAAATGACAAGTCTGCCACTTTCGCTTTTCGTATTATTGTTTACTTATTTTTAGAGCCTTTCTCACATTTTGCGGAAAGCTTATCACCTTCCACGGTAATAACGATGGTATCGCCCTCTTCCACCTGATCTGCCAGAATCATCTTGGCAGCCAGGGTCTCCACATACTTCTGGATATAACGTTTCAGAGGCCGTGCTCCGTAGACCGGATCATAAGCATTGTCCACAATGTACTGCATAGCCTCGTCCGACAGGCGGATTGTTAACTGCTTATCCTCCAGGCGTTTGTTCAGGTCGGCAATGATCAGATGAATGATGCCACCGATGTTGTCCTTGGTCAGAGGCTTGAACAGGATTGTCTCATCCAGACGGTTCAGAAATTCCGGACGGAAATGTGCACGCAGGTCGTTCATGACTGCCGCCTCTGCCTCCGGCTTGATAGTGCCGTCTTCATTGATACCGTCCAACAGATAGCTTGCCCCGATGTTGGAGGTCATGATCAGTATTGTATTTTTAAAATCTACTGTACGACCTTGAGAATCGGTGATACGCCCGTCATCCAGTACCTGCAGCAGTACATTGAATACATCGGGATGCGCCTTCTCGATTTCATCGAACAGTACCACGCTGTAAGGTTTTCTCCGTACTGCCTCGGTCAGCTGACCGCCTTCTTCATATCCCACATATCCGGGAGGCGCTCCGATCAGACGGGAGACAGAATATTTCTCCATGTATTCGCTCATATCGATACGGACCATGTTGTTCTCGTCGTCAAACAGTGCAGCTGCCAGGCTCTTCGCCAGCTCCGTCTTACCTACACCGGTAGGTCCTAAGAACAGGAAGGAACCGATGGGCTTACTGGGATCCTTGATACCGGCTTTGGAACGAATGATGGCCTCGGTAACTTTAGTCACACCTTCGTCCTGTCCCACCACACGCTTGTGCAGTTCTTCATCCAGGTGAAGAGTCTTGTTACGCTCACTCTCGGTCAGTTTGGCTACGGGAATACCGGTCCAGCGGGAAATGATCCTTGCGATTTCTTCCTCCGATACCTTTTCATGTACCAGTGACATATCCGATTCGCCGACCTTATTTTCCTCCTGCTCCAGCTGTTTCTCCAGTGCAGGAAGTTCGCTGTATTTTAATCTGCCCGCTTTCTCATAGTCTCCTTCCCGCTCTGCGATCTGGATCTCGTTGTTGATACGGTCTCTGTCCTCACGCAGCTTGGAAAGCTTATCTACGGATGCCTTCTCGTTATCCCACTGTGCTTTTCTCGTATTGAACTGATCCTTTAACTCTGCCAGTTCCTTCTGCAGATCAGCCAGACGTTCCTTACTGATCCGGTCATCCTCTTTTTTCAGAGCAGTCTCCTCGATCTCCAGCTGTGTCACCTTACGCTGCAATTCATCCAGCTCTGTGGGCATACTGTCCATCTCGGTCTTGATCAAGGCGCAGGCCTCATCCACCAGGTCGATGGCCTTATCCGGCAGGAATCTGTCGGTGATATAACGATTGGAAAGTACGGCTGCACTTACCAGCGCATTATCCATGATCTTGACACCGTGATATACTTCGTAACGATCCTTCAGTCCACGCAGGATAGAAATCGTGTCCTCCACAGTAGGTTCCTCGACCATAACCGGCTGGAAACGACGTTCCAGAGCGGCATCTTTTTCAATATACTGTCTGTATTCATCCAGAGTGGTGGCACCGATACAGTGCAGTTCACCACGTGCCAGCATAGGTTTTAACATATTGCCCGCATCCAGAGCACCGTCCGTCTTACCGGCACCGACGATAGTGTGCAGTTCATCAATGAACAGAATGATCTGTCCGTCGCTGTTCTTCACATCATCCAGTACGGCTTTCAGACGTTCCTCAAATTCGCCTCTGTATTTTGCGCCGGCTACCAGTGCGCCCATATCCAGTGCGAAGATCTTCTTGTCCTTCAGTCCCTGCGGTACATCACCTTTTACGATACGCTGTGCCAGACCCTCCACCACGGCGGTCTTACCGACACCGGGTTCACCGATCAGCACGGGGTTATTCTTTGTCTTACGGGACAGGATACGTACCACATTACGGATCTCGCTGTCACGTCCGATGACGGGATCCAGCTTCTGGTTCCTTGCTTTCTCCACCAGATCCTGACCGTATTTTTCCAAAGTATCATAAGTAGCCTCCGGATTGTCACTGGTGACTCTCTGGTTGCCTCTTACGGTAGACAGTGCCTGTAAAAAACGCTCTCTTGTAATGCCGTATTCCTTCCAGATCTCGGCAATCTCCTTGTTGGGATTCCTGATCATGGCAAGGAACAGATGCTCAACGGAGACATACTCATCTCCCATCTGCTTTGCCTCATCTGATGCACCGACCAATACCTTGTTCAGATACTGACCGACATACGGCTGGCCGCCCTGCACCTTTACTCTTTTCTCCAGAGCCTGTTTTGCACGGTTTACAAAGTGATCTTTCTGAATCTCCATCTTCTCCACAAGCTTTAAGATGAGGCTGTCATCCAGAGTCAGCAGACTGTACAGCAGATGCTCCTGTTCAATCTCCTGATTGCCATATTCCATGGCGAGCTTTTCACAGCCGTTGACGGCTTCTATGGATTTCTGTGTAAATTTATCAATATTCATAATCGTTCGCCTCCTCACATAAGGTGATATTGTTTCTCATTTTACTGCTTTGGAACAGACTCGTTTTTGTATCATCTGTTCTATTGTTACTATAACACTTATCTGGAGAAAATCAATTAATAAATTATAAACTATTTATAGAATCTTTGGAAAATTATCTTTTTCCCACATATTGGAAACCAATCATTGAAATATCAAGACCGGATTTCGGCCGCATACTTTTGCCGATACCGCCACACAACCAATATTTGCAGATCAAGCAGTAAAATATACTTCCTTTTCCCTAATTTCATCTCTTAAGTACCGCCTATACTGCGACTTTAACTGTACAGGCAGTATTTATTATATATTGCAAGCGAAAATACTTCAAAATATACTGCTTCTATAACACTAAACTTATTCCAAGCGGTAAAGATTTGTAAGCGCAGATTTCAAACTAAGGAAAACGGTAAGAAAATACCGCTGGAATGTCTATGTTGACGATTCCGGCGGTATCTCACGAGAGTTTGTTTTTTACTTTCTCAGAAAAGGTTATCTTGCGGTAATTCCCTTCACTTCATATCCTGCATCCACCACAGCCTTGGCCAGTACCTCATCTGCTACATCGGAAGCCAGTTCCACGGCAGCGTTTTTCTGCTCCAGGCTCATGGTTACGGTTTTCACACCTTCTACTGCCTCCAGTGCCTTCTGTACGGTTCCGGTGCAGTGATTGCACATCATTCCTTCGATGCTGATTACTTTTGTCATTGTGTTTGTCCTCTCTTTCTCTTTTTCTTTCTCTTGATTACTTTTACTATTTTGATCTGCAGATGCTTCCAGCATACACTGTTTTGCATTTGCAGCATCCTGCTTTGTTACCTGCTCTGTTGCTTGTTTTGTCTCTGCTTGTTCTGTCCGTTCTGTCTCCTGTGTTCCCTTTTTCAGCTGGGTAAATCCGCTCTTAAAGCCTCTCAGCCGCAGCGCATTTCCAACAACGAAGATACTGCTTAAGCTCATGGCTGCCGCGCCGAACATGGGATTCAGCCGGATCTGGAACGCCGGATACAGCACACCGGCTGCCAGAGGGATGCCGATGCAATTGTAGAAAAATGCCCAGAACAGGTTTTCCTTAATATTGCGGATCACGGCACGACTCAGCTTCATGGCGGTCACTGCATCCCGCAGATCGTTTTTCATCAGAATAATGTCGGCACTCTCCATGGCGACATCTGTACCTGCGCCGATAGCCATGCCTACATCTGCAGCTGCCAGTGCGGGGGCATCGTTGATGCCGTCACCGATCATGGCTACCTTATGGCCCTGACGTTTCAGCTCGCTGACCTTTTTCTCCTTATCCTGCGGCAGTACTTCTGCCACGACTTCGGAGATCCCTAACTTCTGCCGTACGGCTTCCGCGGTGCGGCGGTTGTCTCCGGTCAGCATGATGACTCTGACTCCCATTTTCTCCCATGCGTTGATTGCTTCATAGGAGGTGGCTTTGACAGTATCTGATACACCAATGATGCCTAAGAATCTTCCTTCCTGCGCCACCAGAAGCGGTGTCATGCCTTCGTCTGCCATCCGGTTCAGGCCTTCTGCGGCTTCCTGCGGCAGTGAGATATTCTTCTCCTGTAAAAATGCAAGATTGCCTACATAGAACCTTGTGCCTGCATAAAATACTGCCGTGGGACCATCCTTTTTGGTAACTTTCTCTGCATGGAAATCTGCTGCCAGCACACCTTCCACACCACGCCCGAAAGTCGCCTTGAAATCCACGATCTCCGGAATTGTCAGCCGGAAGCTTTCCGCATATTCCACTACCGCCTCCGCCAGGGGATGCTCACTCTTTTTCTCCAGTGCCGCTGCGATCTGCATCATGGCATCCACAGGGAAATCTCTCTGATAACCACCTACTTCTTCTACCTTTAACTTGCCGCTTGTGATGGTTCCGGTCTTGTCCAGCACCACAGTGTCGATCTCCTTGGCCTGCTGTAAGGCTTCCCCGGTCTTGATCAGGATGCCGTTACCTGCTCCTACACCGGTTCCCACCATGATAGCCACCGGAGTTGCCAGTCCCAGCGCACAGGGACAGGAAATCACCAATACAGCAATGGCTGTGGAAATGGCAAATTCCGCAGCAGCACCGCTTATCAGCCATACGATCAGGGTGATCAGGGAAATGGTCATGACCGTAGGCACGAAGACCCCTGCCACCTTATCTGCCAGCTGTGCAATCGGAGCCTTGCTGGCACTGGCTTCTTCCACCAGGCGGATGATCTGTGCCAGCGTCGTGTCATCGCCGACACGGTCTGCACGGCATTTTAAGAAGCCCGCCTTGTTCACGGTAGCGGAGACCACATGGTCGCCTGCCTGCTTCTCCACAGGGACGCTCTCACCGGTGATGGCTGCTTCATCCACGCTGGAATTTCCTTCGATCACGATGCCGTCTACAGGCACCAGACTTCCGGGCTTTACCAGGAAAACATCACCTTTTTGCAGGCTCTCCGTGGGTACTTCCTTCTCCTGTCCGTCCTCAGTTACAAGGATCGCCACCTTGGGAGCCAGATTCATTAATTTTGTGATAGCTTCACTTGTCCTGCCCTTGGAACGGCTCTCCAGATATTTTCCCACGGTGATCAGGGTCAGGATCGTACCGGAGGATTCAAAATACAGATCGTGGGCATAATGCTCCACCACTGCCATATCGCCGTAGCCCAAACCATAGCTGATACGGTACATGGCGAAAATGCCGTACACAAGTGCCGCACCGGATCCCAGTGCGATCAGGCTGTCCATATTCGGACTGCGATGCGCCAGGGTTTTCAATCCTACGGAGAAAAATTTCCGGTTCACATACAGAATCGGCAGCAACAGTAAAAACTGTGTCAGTGCGAAATTCATGGCGTTGGCATTACCATGCATAGTGTTCACGATAAATGCAGGAACCGGAATCCCGAACCATTCTTTGAGCATGTGGTGCATGGACACATACATTAACGGGATCAGGAAGCCGATGGAGATTCCAAGCCGCCATTTCATGGCTCTTGCATCCGCATCCAGCTTCTGCTGCAACTCCTGTTTGCCGTCGGCTGCGGATTTTCCTGTACTTCCCGCATTCCCGGAAGTGCTCCGTCCGCCTGCACCTGACGCACTGCCTTCGGTCATTACCGAAGCGCCGTAGCCTGCTTTCACCACAGCATCGATAATTTCCGCCGAAGTGATCTTCGTCTCGTCATAGGTCACATCCATAGTCTCTGTCAACAGATTCACGGATGCTTTTTCCACATTTTCCAGTTTATTGACTGCCTTTTCCACATGCGAAGAGCATGCAGAGCAGGACATTCCCGTAACATGATATCTTTCCTTCATAAAAATAACCTTGCCTTTCCATAACCTGCAAAGTTTCTGTTCTTTTCATTGCCTTGCAGCACAAATTTACAGTTTTATCTGCAGTCATGCTTCTACTTATTTCAATTTTTTCACCAGATCCACTGCTTCATCTACGATAGCAGTATTCCCCTTCCGGATCTCTTCCACCACACAGGTTTCCATATGCTCCTTCAGGATTGCATAGCCAAAAGCCTGCAGGGCACTCTCCACCGCAGCCACCTGCGTCAGGATATCTCCGCAGTAGCGGTTCTCTTCCAACATACGGCTGATACCATTCAGCTGTCCCGTCATGCGGCTTAAACGGTTCTGTAATTGTTTTCTTTCTTTTTCAGAGCGAGGTGTTGCTTTCTGATGACAATGGCAACATTCCATGCCCTTCTCTTCTATTTTTTCTTCTATTTTTTCTGCCATACTTTCTCCCATTCTGAATCCGGTTTCTGCTATTTTTTCTAAATGTACGCATATTTTTATTGTCCTCCGTTCACATAGCAGCGTTCAATATCTGCTGAAGGACTTATTGTTGCAACTATGCAAAATACCCCATAGGGGTATCTTGCCTTTCCTACAAGATATACCCCTATAGGGTATTTGTCAAGAGGTACTTTCTAATTCCTGCCAGTTCACCTCTGACCAAAACCGATCCTTACGATCTGCATCTTCATGATTCTGTCGCCGGTCTTGGCGAGGAAACGGAATAATCCACTGACGGAAGGGTCTCGAAGATCATTATAGCCCAGCATATAGCCACGGCTTGTGACCTGCAATCTGCTGTCCCACGGGGAAAGCTCACTTTTCGCATCCGAAACCGCAAAATACGCACCCACATCCTGAATTTTAGCGCTCCTCAGCCATGTCTTTGCTATCATCTTAACCGCTGTCCGGTTCGCCGCATCAAATACCAGCACACCACCGGGAAAACTGTCAGCCATTGCCTGTACCAGCGTCCTGACTTGCTCCGTCAGAAAATAATAAAATACTCCGGAGGCAAAGAAGATTGCCCCGCCGGACGCATCGATTCTGGTAAACCATTCCGTATCATTCAAATTGCAGGGGATATTTTCCTCACGGTCCCCAGCGGGCAGTAATTGGCTGCGGACGGCGATCACATCCGGAAAGTCCAGATTGTAAATTTTACAGCTGCCATTGTCACAGGCTCTCCCGGTGCTGTCAAGTCCACAGCCTAAATTGACCACCGCCGCATTGGGATGGCCTGCCAGATAATTTTGTACTTCCCACGCAAGGTCATTCTGCCGCATGGCAACCTCCAGCGAACCGAAACGCTGCATCAGACTGTGGGATTTTTTCTCCACCTGTGAAAAGTCATAGTCGATCTGGTCGATCAGGTGTACCGCCATCTCGTCCCGATAAAGGTTCGGATACAACTCCGAGCATAGCTTTCTGGAATAAAGTGGGATGATCAGTGTCTCCTGTACGGTGTTCTTCTCAATCTTGTATTTCATTGGTATCTCTCACTTTCGCACATTATTATCATTTCTTTTGACGTTAGTTTTTGCTAACTGTCGCATATAGCTATATGGTTAGTTTTTGCTAACTTATGTATTTTAGAAAAGCCGCATTACTGCGGCCTTTCGGCTGACTGTTTTTGATTTTCGTTCCTATTATACTGAACTTATTTCTGTTTTGCAAGGTAGATTTCCACCAATCGATAGATATTTCTTGTCTTCTTCCCAGTTATAGCAGAACTGAATCAGTCCGATGCGGCTCCTGGTGCCGGTCTTCTCATTCAACGCAGAAACATGCCGGTAGAGCAGCGTGCGGGAGACAAATAAGGCTGTCGGCGATCACCGGCACCGACAAGAAAAATCCCACTGCCTTGAACGCAGTGGGATTCCCGGTTTTGCTTTTCCATAATAGAAAACAGCTAATGAAAGCATGGTCTCTTCTTATACAGACTGGAAACCGCCTTCCAGATCTTCGATGATATCATCAATATTCTCCGTACCGATGGACAGACGAATGGTGTTGCTGTAAATACCCTGCTCATTCAGTTCCTCCTCTGACAGCTGTGCATGGGTAGTAGAAGCCGGATGGATGACCAGAGATTTCACATCTGCCACATTCGCCAGCAGGGAGAACAGTTCCAGATTATCGCAGAACTTCTTGGCTGTCTCCTTGCCGCCCTTGATCTCGAAGGTGAAGATGGAGCCACCGCCATTCGGGAAGTATTTCTTATACAGTGCCTGCTGCTCCGGATCGATGGATACGGAAGGATGATGAACGCACTCTACCTGGGGATGATTGTTCAGGTACTGCACTACCTTCAGGGCATTCTCCACATGACGCTCCACACGAAGAGACAGTGTCTCCAGTCCCTGTAAGAAAATAAATGCATGCACAGGAGAAATACATCCACCCATATCACGAAGAAGCATTGCACGGATTGCTGTTACGAAAGCTGCGCCCGGTACTGCCTTGGTGAAGGTCACGCCATGATAGCTGGGATTCGGAGTGCACAGGTGAGGGAACTTGCCGCTGCCCTCCCAGTCAAACTTGCCGTTCTCTACGATCACGCCGCCTAAGCTGGTGCCATGTCCGCCGATAAATTTGGTTGCGGAATGTACCACGATATCTGCGCCATACTCAAAAGGACGTACCAGATAAGGGGTAGCAAAAGTATTGTCCACTACCAGAGGCACCTTGTGTGCATGGGCGATCTGTGCCAGACGCTCGATGTCTACCACATCAGAATTGGGATTGCCCAGAGTCTCGATGTAGAGAGCCTTGGTGTTCTCCTGAAAACTTGCTTCGATCCTGTCATAATCGGAAGGAGCCACGAAAGTAGTGGTCACACCGTAGTCCACCAGGGTATGCGCCAGCAGATTGTAAGTTCCGCCGTAAATATTATTAGCAGAAATGATATGATCTCCCTGTTTTGCCAGGTTCTGGATCGTATAGCAGATGGCTGCTGCACCGCTGGCTACTGCCAAAGCTGCGGTACCTCCCTCTAATGCCGCAATACGCTGTTCGAAGACGCCCTGGGTGGGATTACCCAGACGACCGTAGATCTCACCGGGATCTTCCAGACCGAAACGCGCTGCTGCATGGTCGCAGTTACGGAATACATAAGAAGATGTCTGATAAATGGGAACGGCTCTTGCGCCGGTCACGGGATCAGGCTGCTCCTGTCCCACATGTAACTGTAATGTCTCGAATTTCAGATTACGCTCTGCATAGGGCTTTTTGCTCATGTTCTGCCTCATTTCTGCACTTATCTGTGCTATGTATATTTCTATAAAAATATGCTAAAACACATTGCAAAATCTGTCAATGTAAAACTTTAGCGCAACAGATATTTTATCCACTGCGCCAACAGTCCCACATCACAATATCATGATTTACTTCACCAGACGGTCCTTATACTTCAGCCATTTGCCTGTCCGTACCCGGTTGGTAAACAGAATTGCCCGAACCACCCAGTCCATGGTCATGGCAACCCAGACACCAATAACTCCCAGGCCTGCTCCCCGTCCCAGAATATATGCCATGCCCACACGGCAGAGCCACATGGAAGAAATGGCCACGATCATGGTAAATCTTACATCTCCTGCGGCACGAAGTGCATTGGACTGTGCAAAGGACAGCGGATGCACCAGCATGCAGCACACACAGCTGTAGCAGAGCAGAAAAACCGTTATCTGCATCGTCTCCGGTCCCAAATGATAGATGCCGCAGATTGGCCGTGCAAAAATAATCATGGGAATTCCCAGCAGAATCATGCAGGCATATGCGGCTTTCATCATTTTTTTCAGATAATACAACGCCTGCTCTGTTTCTCCGGCACCGATACACTGTCCGATCACAGTGATCATCGCCACACCGATGGCATTGGCCGGGATCTGCTGGAAACTGGCAATACTGCCTGTTACAGCATTTGCTGTCGTAGCTGCCATTCCAAAGCCTGCGATCAGACTGGTAGTCAGAAGCTTACCGATCTGGAAGATACTGTTTTCCAGTCCGTTGGGAATCCCGATATACAAGATCTTTCCCAGTATTTTCGTGTCGATCCTCCAGTGATTACTCATTATAATCTTGTCACTTTTTCCAAGCAGTACTATGATCATCACAGCTGACAATATTCTGGAAAACAACGTGGATAACGCCGCACCGGCAGCACCGATCCCTGCACCATAGATCAGTATCGCATTTCCCGCAATGTTTACCAGATTCGCCACCAGGGATACCTTCATGGATACCTTGGAATCTCCCACCGCACGGAACAGTGCCGCACCACCGTTATAGATTCCCAGAAAAGGAAAAGAAACAGCTACAATATAAAAATAAATTCTGGCGGCACTCATAACCTCCGCTTCCACATTTCCGTAAAGCAGCGCCAGTAAGCCTCTGTTCCAGACCAGTGCCACCGTCATAAACAGAAGAGCCACACCTCCAACTGCCAAAAAAAGCTGATTGGAGGCCCGGCCTACCATTTCCTTGTCACCGTGTCCCATGTACTGTGCTGCCACTACAGCACCACCGCTTGCCATAGCTGTGAACAGACCGATCAACAGCACACAGATACTGTCCACCAGGGAGATTCCTGATACCACAGCTTCTCCACAGCTGGCTGCCATCATCGTGTCCGCCATTCCCATTGCAATGGCCAGAAACTGCTCTATGATCAGCGGCCACAACAGTTTCTTCAGTGCATCCTGTGAAAACAGCATTTTCTTTTCTTCTGTCATATCTTACATCATCCTTTATCATCACATTGACAACTGCCAAAATAGCACATTGTCATTGCATTGTAAATACAAATGTAATTTTATGATTCTGTAACTATTCAGCACCCCATTTGCAAAACCGCCTCTACGAGGCTTTCCTGAATAACATGCCTGCATGTTATTTGCTCATGGTGGTTACTCCGCCCTATCAATACTTACAGCTCCTGGTATACAAAATAATCCGCTGCGACGCTGCCGCCAAGCATCTTCTGCTCATTGATGACAAACAGTCCGTCCTTGACACCGACCCAGCGGCCCGGAGCTGCTTCCACCATCTGTCCCACCGGCTGCAAATCGTCCTCAGCAGTTCCCACATAGAATGTGCGGTTGTTCTCCTTCTCCACCTTCATCTGAATATAAACGACATCGCTATTCCATTCGCCGAGGTCAGTGCGCACCTCATCGTCCTTTGTCCAGTTGCCGGTGCGCTGCTGCAGTCTTAGTTTTCCGTTTACTTTCTGTACCGCAAGTGCCGTATAGCATCCGCCCAGGGATACCAGTCCCGCCACATCACCGTCCAGCATCTCTTCCAGATGCAGGCAGGTAGTAATGGAAAATTCCGGTGCCGGCCACTTCTGCAATAACAGATTGCTGACATCACACAGTTGTTTTTCCGGATCCTCGATCTGCGAAATGAGCGTCAGATGCTTGTCTCTGAGAAGATACCATCCCTCCTGATAGTTGGCATTCCACTGCCACTGCAGTCCAAGCTTCTCTCCTTCGAAGAAATCACTGTCCTCCGGTGCATCGATCGGGCAGTCCGCTCCCACATCCGGCTTTTGATAATGCAGTACCGGTTCACCGCAGCCGTCCACAGCATTCACGCCGATCACCGGCCAGTCATTTTCCCAGTGCATGGGCTGTAAATGTATGATACGGCCTGCATTGCCCACATCCTGAAAATGTAGGAACCAGTCCTGTCCGTCAGGCGTATCCACCCATGCACCCTGGTGAGGGCCGTTCACGGGAGAATTGCCCTGATGCAGGACGATTTTCTCTTCCCAGGGACCGTAAATATTTTTCGACCGCAGTACGGTCTGCCAGCCGGGCTTCACGCCCCCTGCCGGAGCAAAAATGTAATAATAGCCGTTTCTCTTGTACAGCTTCGGGCCTTCGATGGTCGGCTGTGTGGCATGTCCGTCATAGATGAACTGTCCATCGTCAAGGATTTCAGAGCAATCCGGGCTGATCGGTGTCATATAGAGCAGGCTCTTGAATCCGATACGGCTTCTGGCAAATGCATTTACCATATAAGCCTTGCCGTCTTCGTCCCAGAACGGACAGGGGTCGATCCAGCCAGCAAGCTTACGGATAAAATGAGGCTCACTCCATTTCCCCCAGGGATCTGTGGTCTTGCACACTGCCAGTCCCTCATCCGGGAACGGAATCACCGCATAATAGACACCCTCGTGATAACGGATGGCGGGAGCCCAGGTACCACAGCCATGCATGGGCTTCTCATAATAGTCAAAGGGAAGCTTGTCAATAATATAATTGATGACCTTCCAGTTTACCAGATCCTTCGAATGCAGCAAAGGAACTGCCGGGGTATTACAGAAGCTGGAAGCGATCATAAAATAATCCTCTCCCACACGGATGGCATCCGGATCCGAATAATCCGTATATAGAATCGGGTTGGTATAAGTGCCGTCGCCCTGATCGGCGATCCACATTTTATGTATCCTAGTCTTGTCCATAGGTTCTTCTCTCCAATCTGCAGCACCGGGCTGCCAGCGGTCGTAAACAGTACCGTTCATTCATTGTCCTCATTATAGCAGAAGATTCTGTGCGTAACGTGCCATTTTTCAATTTGTTTATGTCAAATCTTGCATTTTATTCTTTTGAATGTCATAATATAATGCCAGGGTTGAAAGCTCCCGGCTTTGATGTTCAAATTGGAGTGGGTGTCAAGGTCTTCCACCGCCTATCATCAGACAAAGTGCCAAAAGTTGCAGGAGGAAAATATTTTGAGTTTCTTTTACCAGAATCGTACGGAACAGCTCTATCTGTATCTGTCCAAAAATAATCCCTATGCCGTCCATCTTCACAGGCAGTTGGAACTGATCTATGTCTTAAGCGGTTCCACTACTGTCACCGTGGAGCAGCAGGAATTTCATCTTCTGCCCGGTCAGGGGGTTCTGGTATTTCCAAACCAGATGCACGGCCTGAAAAATATAGATGCAGGTCAGAATCTGCTCTGTATTTTTGAGCCGGATTTCTGCCATTCCTTCCGCCAGTTTTTTCAGAATAAAAAACCTGCCCACAATGATTTTTCCATAGATGCCCTCTCTGAGCACAGCCCTATTGCACTGAAGGGTCTTACCTCTCTGGCAGCTTCCATGGAAAAAGATCGTCCGACACCTTCCAATACGCAGATGTACGCAGAAGGGTATCTGACACTTCTTTTGGCGGATCTTTTGCCGCTTCTGCCGCTGCAGACAAGAAAAAATACAGAGGATCTGGAGTTGGAACAACGGTTGCTGCTCTATTTAGACGGCCACTATACCGAGGAATTATCTCTGGAAAGCCTGTCGAAGGAATTCGGTGTCAGCCGCTTTGTACTGTCCCGGATCTTTACTGAAAAACTGCACACTACTTTTCCGGATTATGTGAACTCCAGACGATTGGACTATGCCAGAGACCTGCTGCTATCCACAGAATTGTCTGTGACACAGATTGCCCTGGATGCGGGCTTCGGAAGCTCCCGGACTTTTTTCCGCACTTTTCAGGACAGCTTCCACACGACACCCGGTGTCTATCGCAGACAGACGGAATCCTCCTGATTTCTTCCTCTGCGCTGCACCCACAATAATTCCTCCCCCGCCCGGATATAATCTTTCCAGGTTTTGACAAGCTGTCCGGTCTCACACGATGCACACATTTCCACGGTGACTGCCGTATCAACGCCTTCTCCTGTAAGTCCGTCCTTGTCGAATTCCACCAGAAGCTTTCCTTTCCGCACCACTTCGTTCTGCAGAACATTACAGTGATAATAGCCACTGTGCAGCTCTTCCCTGTCTCTGCAGATATTTAACAGCAGTTCCACGCCGCTGTCCGTACGGAAACGGATCCGGTTTCCCATGGGATAAAGTTTCAGCACCTTTCCTGCCGTGGGCGCATAGACTCTGCCGTCCGCCGGGACAATGCAGATCTGTCCGCCGCCGGATACCCCTGCACCATCCGGCATCTCTTCCGTATTTTTTCTGATTTCTCCGTTCACCGGGCTTCCGATCACCGTCCCCTGCATGGTCAGCTGTCTGCTCCCCGTCATTTTCCTTTCCTCATAAGCTTCCGATGCCTCCTCTTCCGTTTCCTCTATTTTCCACCGCAGACTCCGACCGGACCAGAATCCGATCAATAGTCCCAGTATTCCTGCTGCCACAATATCAAACATCTGCATTTCATCGCGTTCCTTTCTAGTTACAGTTGCCGGATTTCCTTCCTTATTCTGCCTCATTATCGGGAAAACATGCCATTTTTTCATTGATCACTTCCAAAAATAATGCGATCACAATACCCACAGCCATGCAGAACAGATTTTGAGATGCCGCCTCAGCAGATGCTGCAAAGCTGTCCCTGGGAACGGTCATGACAGTCGCTGCGCCGATGATCCCGAAAATAATATGAAACATCACAGCATAGTGCTGTCGGAACAGGCGGTTCACCAGTTTTACCAGGCATACAAAAGTAACGACACATCCTGCGATCCCAGGCAGCATCACTTCCGGGTACAGATGCCCGATGCCATCCACAAAAGGCGTGTAAAGCCCTAACGGCATCAGGAGCGCAGAAAAGCTCATTCCCGGTGCGATGACCGACAATGCAAAGGCAAATCCGCAAAACAGATATCCGGCAAATCCGGGGGCCACCGAGATCCGAGCGTTCTGCAGCAGGAACAGGAACACACCTGCGAGGAAAAATGCGATCACAGAGGCCACTACATTTTTGCCATTTCTCCCTTTCTCTCCCGCTTCTCTCCACAAAGAAGGCAGCATCCCACAGATCAGTCCCACAAATACACAGACCGACGGCTCCGGATAGGTCTTCAAAATATAGGAAAGCAGATTTGCTACTCCCAAAAAACCTGCTGCCGAACCGATCATATAAGGGTAGAGCACTTTCAGGTGTGTCCGCCACTTATGCACCGGATCCGCCAGCAATTCCATGATGGGACGATACACCCCGAACACTACGCTCAATACCCCGCCGGAGATCCCCGGCAGCACAGCTCCCAGGCCGATCAGGCCCCCCTGTAATACTTTCAGTAGAAAATTTATATCCATTGTCTCTCTCCGCCTCTGATCCCTCTTAAAATCATATGTTTTCTCTATGGTAAAATAGGCCTAAAATTCTAAGATAATTATTGACATTTTGATGAGGGCAATGGTATACTCTAACCGTATTCTAAAAGAAAGCCATTGATCTCACATATTTTTGTAAGACATTGCTACTTTTCACGGATGCTTTACAAAAATATGTGATTTTTTTGTCCTACGTTTTAGAATCATCAAAAGGATCAGGCAGAGCCTGAATTATTAAAGGAGGTACCAATAATGAATAACGGTACAGTTAAGTGGTTTAACGCTCAGAAGGGTTATGGTTTCATCACCAACGATGCTAACGGAGAGGAAGTATTCGTACACTTTTCCGCAATCAATGCTGATGGTTTCAAGTCTCTGGAAGAGGGCCAGAAGGTAACTTTCGATACCGAGTGCGATCCTCAGAACAGCAGCAAGATCCGTGCTACCAACGTTACTGTTGTAGCTTAATAGCAAGACAAACCAAAAGGATCAGTCCCATGGGACTGATCCTTTTTTGTGTATACGATGAGCCAAGTACAGATTTGTGCTTGCACAAGAATCTGTATTTGGCGAATGTACATCATCGAGCTTTTAAGCGAGATGGTGTACAAAGTATACAGATCGAGTAGGAGCCATCCTACTCGATTAACTATCCAAAATTCCTCCACCGCTCCGGCGAAATCTCCGCTTTCGTCACCAGACATTCCGGATCCGGCGCCAGCACGTGTCTGACCACCCGGAACACTTTCTGCGCATCACATAGCAGACACCCCGCATCACCGAATGTCACCTCTTCCACTGCACCACAATCCAGAAACGCCTGGTTTAATTTCACAAAGTCTTCGGAAATGTGGGGTTGCTGCTCATTATAGTGTTTTCTCATATATACTTTCTTTTCACTTCCGTGCGGCAGGATCGTTGTCAAGAGCACAGGCTCCGCTGCCAGACGATTCGGTACGTTCAGCACTTCTTCCACGCTGTGAATGTACGTGTTGCGCTCATGTCCTACACCCACCAGTAATATTTTTCCGCCGCAGTCCTTCAACCGGTCGTACGCACCTCCCGGTGTACAGGGCGTATTATTTTCTTCCTCTCCCGCCACATATGCTACAGCATTTTTTCCAAATCCTGCCATGCTGTGCGTGGGATGCAGAGAACGTACCACGCCCTCTCTTCTCCGGAACAGATTCGTCAGCAGTCCCACACAGGACGGTGTACTACGGTAATCATACACCGGATGGTCTGCATTTACATTGGCCCAGGTATGAGTCGGCAGAAGCAACAGGCCTTCCGCAAAATATTCCATCCAGACATCCAGTACCGTGTCGGCACCGCCTTCCACCGCTCCGATGGATTTCATGGAGGAATGGATCAGGATCGTCTCCTCTCCTGTCAGTCCCATGTCCTGTAATTGCTTTTTCAGATCTTCTTTCGTATACATGTCTTATTTTTCCTTTTTGTTGTTGACTTTTTTTCTCAAATAGGGTACCATTAGCTTCACGTTCTGAAACAATATCATATACTACCTATGAGGGAGTAGTTTGCAGCCTTTTTCAGCTTAACAGAAGGCTGTGGAGATATCAACATAATGATGTCTGCCTATGCGGAAAAACATCTGGTATCTTCGAAGCATTGATTGTGATAATGAGACTCATAGACAATGGATACAAAATTTGCGTCCGTTGTCTATGAGTTTTTTTATGAAACAAATGATAAACGAAATGCGAAAGAGAGGAACTTAAAAATGGATCTGCTTAGTTTATTTATTCTTGCTGTAGGATTATCTATGGATGCCTTCGCCGTATCGATCTGTAAAGGTCTTGCCATGGATCGCGTCACATTGAAGAAAGCCGGGATCGTCGGTTTATGGTTTGGTGGTTTTCAGGCGCTGATGCCCATGATCGGCTATATTCTCGGCAGTCAGTTTGAACGCTTTATCACCGCTATCGATCACTGGATTACTTTCGTACTGCTTGGTATCATCGGCGCTTCCATGATCAAAGAAGCTATGTCCGGGGATGAAGAACACGCCACCGCTTCTCTGGATGTGAAAACCATGTTCCTGCTGGCAGTTGCCACCAGTATTGATGCCCTGGCTGTAGGTGTCACTTTTGCCTTCCTGCAGGTTAACATCATTGCCGCAGTACTTTTCATCGGCATGACCACTCTGCTCCTCTCCATGATCGGTGTGAAAGTTGGCAATGTTTTCGGTCTGCGCTACAAAGCAAAGGCAGAAATCGCCGGTGGTGTCATCCTGATCCTCATGGGTATCAAGATCCTGTTGGAGCACCTGGGTATTCTGGGGTGATTTTTGTCTCTGTTCTGCTATTTTCCTGCTTCAGGCACGAAACTGTCAAAGATGAAAATATCAAAATGCTTTCTTGCTTCGTCCAGTTCGGCCTGGCTCTTGATAGTCCAGGCTGCTGCCGTATTATGATACAACCCTCTGCAAAGCTTCCGGGACAGGATTTCGGGATAGTGATGATTGTATGCCACAAAATCCGGCTTTGTCAGGAAGTTCAGCAACAGATTCTGCAGAACAAAATACAACACACCTACGTACTCTCCTTCTTTCAGGAAAGCATCGGACAGCTGGCCGCGCACCAGATCCGGATGTTTTTTCCGATACCACTGCACGCCCAACGGATTGAAGGACTCCATGCAGTACATTCCCTTGTAAGCCCGAAGCATCTTATCCGCAATGGAGCACAGGGACAGGTCGGTACGCTCGATCTTGAACTCCACGATCAGAGGCACTTTTCCGTCTACCAGTTTCAGAACATCCTCTAACTTCGGGATCTTCTCCTCAGAATCACACAAGTGAAACTGTTGCAATTCCTCATAGGTATAATCACAGATCTTCCCTTCGCCACCGCAGACTCTTTTCAGCGTAAAATCATGGAACACCACCGGGATCTTGTCCTTCGTAAGCTGAATGTCCAGTTCGATACCGAAGCCCGCCTCCACGGCCTTACGAAATGCCGCCATGGAATTTTCCGGTGCTTCCGTGGTATTGTCGTGCAGGCCTCTGTGGGCATAGAGCCATTCTTTAAAAGGTGCCGTATCAGGCCTATGGATCATCCGGGGCATGATCATGAGAAAATACAGGACTGCCAGGATCAAAATACAGATCACTATGATTCCTAAAATATTCATTGCTTTAACCTTCTATCTTATGTTTTGATTCGTATGCAGACTTTCCACACTCTTTTATTCTCTGCGAAAAGCTGCTGCATCTTACTTTAATCCACTCCCCTGTAATTTTCAAGTAGCTATTTCTAAAGATTTTCTAACGATTTCTTTTCCACTTCATTAATCGTCCACATCGAAGTTCTCCAGAATGCTCTCCTTCTTCTGAGGCTTTACATCACCGTGACGCACCTGGGTCATAGTCAGGAATGCCATCAGGGAGAAGAACAGGGCATAGGGAAACAGGGTATGATAGGACACATTTTCCAACAGAAATCCGGAGAGTACCGGAGTCAGGATCTGTGCCGCCATAGAGAACGTGTAATAGGTTCCGGTAAATTTCCCCACATCACTGCCGCTGCTCATGGCTACGATCATGGGATAGGAGTTCACATTGATTGCTGCCCATGCCACACCGATCAGTGCAAATGCCAGGTTGATGATGGGGTGATATTCTCTGGCAAAAATCGCAGCACCGTAACAGGCTGCCATCAGCAAAACGCCGCCCATGATAGTCTTTTTACGGCCGATCTTCGCAGAAATATTGCCGATGGGGATGTAGCTGAAAATGGCTGCCACGGTAGCCACCATGAGGCAGTTGGCAAAGCTTCCGCCCTCCATCTTCCATACCACTTTTGTATAGCGGGAGAACGCTGTGGTCACGGCATTATAGGCGGTAAACCATAAAAAGATAGATGCCAGCATAAAGTACATACTGCGCTTTACTTCCTTCGGCATACCTTTCGCACTTTCAGCCTTTACCGTCTGCTGTTTTCCGTCGGAATCTTTTGACATTCCGGTATCTCCCACTGCCTCAATCTCTCCTGCAGCTTCCACACCCTCAGCCATAGCTTTTTCTTCTATGGTTTCTGCGCTTGCCGCTTCTGCCTTCTCGACTTCTTCCCGCAGCTTATTTTCCCGGATGGTGATCACAAGGATTCCCACAGCGATAGCCATGACTGCTGCAATACTGGCAAACAGCGGCAGATAGTCCGGTGTTTCCCCTTTACCCACCAGTACCTTGATCATGATCAGCGCATAGACACCACCCACGGCTCCCATGAGGTTGATCACCGCATTGGCACGGCTGCGCAGGTGGTTCGGCGTCACATCCGGCATCAATGCTACCGCCGGAGAACGGTACAGTCCCATAGACACCAGTGTGAGGAACAACACGCCTAAAAAGATCACCTGATTGCTGAAGGACTCTCCGCTGCTCCACCTTGCTTTTTCCGCATTGTCGATCACCGGTAACAGCATCATGAAGATCACCGCCAGGATCGTACCTGCCACGATAAAAGGCATTCTTCTGCCCAGCTTCGTATGTACCCTGTCTGACAGAGTACCGAATACCGGCAGCAGAAAAATGGCCAGCACATTATCCAGTGCCATGACCGCTCCCGTCATGGTCTCACCCAGATGGTACGTGTTCTGCAGGATCAGTGGGATGATGTTGTCATACATCTGCCAGAAGGAGCAGATACTTAAAAATGCCAGTCCGATCAGAAACGTTCTTTTGTAATTCAATTTTGTCTCCATAAGAAAACCTCCCAAGTTGATAGTTACATTTTATCAAAGAGGGATGCTCCACGCAATCTCCGGGCGTAAAATCGAAGTAAATTTTCCTCCTGGAACTGCATTTGCATTAAGTTCCTGTTTCGAAGCAAAGACTCTCTCAAAATCACAGAAAACATTCCATTGTGACTTCCGGAGTAACGCTGATCGTGACATTACTTGATGAAACACCGAAATATCACACTTTTTCCTTGAAATATGCGTTACTTTATGTATAATGGTAAGGGTGACTTTGTAACACATTTAATAAGAAGAATAATAAGAGGTTTAAGAATGATCAGTGCAAACAACGTAACTTACCGTGTGGGTAAGAAAGCATTATTCGAAGATGTCAACATCAAGTTTACCGAGGGCAACTGCTACGGACTCATCGGAGCCAACGGTGCCGGTAAATCCACCTTTTTAAAGATTCTGTCCGGCCAGCTGGACACTACCAAAGGTGATATCGTCATCACCCCCGGTCAGCGTCTCTCCGTGTTGGAGCAGGATCATTTCAAATACGATGACAACGTGGTAATGGATACCGTGATCATGGGTAATGAGCGTCTCTTCCAGATCATGAAGGAAAAGGATGCCATCTATGCAAAAGAAGACTTCAGTGATGAGGACGGTATCCGTGCCAGCGAGCTGGAAGCGGAATTCGCTGAGATGGACGGTTGGGAAGCTGAATCCAACGCAGCAATGCTGTTAAATGGTCTGGGCATCGGCACCGAGTTCCACTACTCTCTTATGAAGGATTTAGACGGCAGCCTGAAGGTGAAAGTACTGTTGGCCAAGGCTCTGTTCGGTAACCCCGACATCCTGCTGCTGGACGAGCCTACCAACCATCTGGATCTGGATGCGATCGCATGGCTGGAGGACTTCCTGATTGATTTCGAGAATACCGTTATCGTGGTATCCCATGACCGTTATTTCCTGAACAAGGTATGTACCCAGATCGCTGACATCGATTATGGCAAGATCCAGCTGTATGCCGGTAACTACGATTTCTGGTATGAATCCAGCCAGCTGCTGATCAAGCAGATGAAGGAAGCCAATAAGAAAAAGGAAGAAAAGATCAAGGAATTACAGGAGTTCATCTCCCGTTTCTCCGCAAATGCTTCCAAATCCAAGCAGGCTACTTCCAGAAAACGTGCACTGGAAAAAATTGAGCTGGATGATATTAAGCCTTCCAGCAGAAAATATCCCTATATCGACTTCCGCCCCGAGCGTGAGATCGGTAACGAAGTACTGGCTGTGAAGCATCTGTCCAAAACTGTCAACGGAGAAAAGGTGTTGGATGACATCTCCTTTACTCTGGGCCGTGAAGACAAGGTAGCTTTCGTAGGCAGCTGCGAACTGGCGAAGACCACACTGTTCCAGATCCTTGCCGGAGAGATTGAGCCGGACGAGGGAACCTACAAGTGGGGTGTTACCACTTCCCAGTCCTACTTCCCGAAGGACAATACCGCAGAGTTCGACAACGATATGACCATTGCCGACTGGCTGACCGGTTATTCTCCCGTGAAGGATGCCACTTATGTCCGTGGTTTCCTGGGACGTATGCTGTTCGCCGGTGAAGACGGTGTGAAGAAGGTACGTATCCTCTCCGGTGGTGAGAAGGTACGCTGCCTGCTGTCCAAGATGATGATCAGCGGTGCTAACTGCCTGATCCTGGATGAGCCCACGAACCATCTGGACATGGAGTCCATCACAGCCCTGAACAACGGTCTGATCAAATTCCCCGGTGTGGCACTATTCTCCTGCCATGACCACCAGTTCGTACAGACCACTGCCAACCGTATCATCGAGATTCTGCCGAATGGCAGCCTGGTAGACAAGATCACTACCTACGATGAGTATCTGGCAAGCGATGAAATGGCAAGAAAGCGTACCGTATTCACCGCCCAGACCGAGGATGACGAGAACTAAGACAAGAATAAAATGGATGCCGGGGCTGCCGACATCCATTCTTTTATCTATTTTATGATGTTGGGGGCAAACGCCCCCGCCTTTGATGCCTACGGATTGTTCCGTGCTACGCACTCTCACTTCTCCGCTCCGCCTCGGTTCGTGCTAAACATGTGCCACTGGCACATAGCACCCTGATTTGTAACTATTCAGAGCCATGTAAAGATTATCAAATGAACGTCGAATGCTTGCATTCGTAAGAGCAATTGATAATCTTTATAGGGCGAAGTAACCACTATGAGCAAATAACATGCAGGCATGTTATTCAGAAAAGCCTCGCAGAGGCGGTTCTGCGAATGGGTTCTGAATAGTTACGGCTATTTAACAGTACTTAAGGCTATTTAGAAACTGTAAACCGTATGCATCTTTCAGAAAGGAGCTTTTATATTATGGTAGATCTGCATGTACATTCCACCTGCTCCGATGGTACCTTCACCCCGGAGGAATTAGTCGACTACGCAATGGCAAAGGGCTTGCGTGCCTTCGCTCTCACGGATCACGATACGATAAACGGACTGGACCGGGCAATCGGGTATGCGGAAGAACTGCGGCAGGCTCAGGCGGCCGGTTCCTCCCTTCCAGCTGCTTCCGTGTCTGATGCTGACACTGCCGCACCTCAGGTGCCTGAGGTGATCCCCGGTATCGAACTTTCCACGGAATATCAGGGAAAAGATATCCACATGGTAGGGCTTTTCATTGATTATCACCAGCCGGATTTTGCTCATTACTTAGAGGATTTCATCCATTCCCGGGAGAATCGCAATGAGAAAATGTGTACGCTCCTCAGAGAGCACGGCATTGATATCACTTACGAGGCGATTCTGGGGGAATTCCCCGGTGCCGTTATCACCCGTGCCCATTTTGCAAGGTATCTCCTCTCCCATGGCTATATCCAGAGCATGAAGGAAGCCTTCGACCGCTACGTAGGCGATCACTGCCCCTGCTTCGTTCCGAGGGAAAAGGTAACTCCTGCCCAGGCGGTGGAACTGATCCTGGGTGCCGGTGGCGTACCGGTGCTGGCGCACCCGATCCTCTATCGCATGAGTGATGATCGTCTGGAAATGCTTGTAGCAGAATTGAAATCTATCGGTCTTATCGGCATAGAAGCCATCTACAGCACCTACAACACCGCCGAAGAACGCCAGATCCGGGGACTTGCCTCCAAATATGATCTGAAGATCAGCGGCGGCTCCGACTTCCACGGTGCCAACAAGCCAAAGATCGACCTTGGTACCGGCTGGGGGAAGCTGTATGTACCGGATGAAGTGCTGGAAAATCTGCGCCAGGCCCGATAACTTGAAAGTTACGCAAGGCTCATTGCGGATGACAGCTGAAAATAGAGTAGAGAGACCGAAGTGGGCACTTGCACACAAGCCCCGGCCTCTATTTTGATCCATGGGGCGTAATCATCGTTTTTTGCCAATAAAGCCCCGTTAA
>ULXU01047842.1_pt1 | contig 27949 bp, 22 predicted proteins | sample 1961521 | NCBI WGS metagenome assembly ULXU01 (sample SAMEA4835845, study PRJEB28245) | human gut metagenome | biome: gut microbiome; material: fecal sample | place: Denmark | collected 2008
TATCACCAGGAGCCGATGTCCTATCCGGCCCTGCTTTCCTGGTGCAGGAAGCAGGCAGAACTTTTTGCCCCCTATATCTGTGATACCGGCAGTTATCTCGAAGCTGCCCTTAAAAATAAGAGAAATGTCGTTCTGGAAGCCCAGCTTGGTGCAATGAGAGATATTGATTACGGCATCTTTCCTTTCACTTCAAGCTCCTCCACCATTTCAGCCTACGGTCCAATCGGGGCTGGAATTTCAGGAGAATCCTTAAACCATGTTGTCGGTGTTTTAAAGGCTTACTCTACGTGCGTAGGTGCAGGTCCATTTGTCGCAGAAAATGCCATGCCGGAGGAATGGGTGGAAAATCTCCGAAAACTTGGCGGTGAATACGGAGCGGCTACCGGTCGTCCAAGACGTGTCGGACCGTTTGACGCCGTTGCAAGCAGCTACGGATTAAAGTGTCAGCATGCAGATAAAATTGCCCTGACAAAATTAGATGTGTTAAGCAGCCTGGATGAAATTCCAGTCATTACCGGCTACCGCAAAAACAATGTTTTAACAACACAGTTTGACCCATTGGAAGACTTTAGCTGCATAGATCCTGAGCTGGAATATCTGCCGGGGTGGAAAACAGATATTTCCACCTGCAAAAACTTTGCGCAGCTTCCAGACAATGCAAAATCCTATATAGCACGCTTAGAAGAACTGTTAAATCACGAAATCCAGTTTGTTTCTGTCGGAGCAGAGCGCAACCAGTATTTATTAAAGGGAGAATGGCTATGAGACACTTAATTGACCCTCTGGATTTTTCCATGGAAGAAACACGTCAGATTTTAGACCTTGCAGACCGCATCCGGATGCAGCCATCGGTTTATTCCCATGTTGCTGACGGCAAAAAGCTTGCAACACTTTTTTATGAGCCAAGCACAAGAACACGTCTTTCCTTTGAATCCGCCATGCTGAGTCTTGGCGGGAAAACGCTGGGATTTGCCGGTGCCGAGCTGTCAAGTGCCTCGAAGGGCGAAACCGTTGCAGACACCGCACGCGTTGTAAGCTGCTATGCAGATATCATCGCCATGCGCCATCCAAAAGAGGGTGCACCGCTCCGTGCCTCAATGTACGCAAAGGTTCCGGTCATCAATGCCGGGGACGGCGGTCATAACCATCCGACGCAGACTTTAATTGATCTGCTTACCATCCGCCAGCGGAAAGGGCACCTTGATCATCTGACGGTAGGCTTCTGCGGGGATTTAAAATTCGGGCGTACCGTCCACTCCCTCGTAAACAGCCTTGTCCGCTACCCTGGCAATGAATTCTATTTTATCTCGCCGGAGGAGCTGCGCGTTCCGGACTATCTGATTGAAGACACATTAAGACCTGCCGGGGTGACATACCACGAGGTAACCAGCCTCGAGGATGCCCTTCCAAAACTTGATGTTTTATATATGACCCGCGTACAAAAAGAACGTTTTTTCAATGAAGCGGATTATATCCGTTTAAGCGGAATCTACACGCTGACAAGGGCAAAGCTTGAGCTTGCCCCTGCAGATACGCCGGTTCTGCATCCTCTCCCAAGAGTAAATGAAATCACTCTGGATGTAGATGAGGACAAACGGGCAGCTTACTTTGACCAGGTACAAAACGGAGTCTACATCCGGATGGCGCTCATTATGGCGCTGCTTGGGCTCCCCGACCCACAGACTGGAAAAGAGATACTGGTATGCTAAATATTCAAACCACTTGGCATTTTATAAGGAGATGAGTTTATGTCATTCGTACTTCCAAGAGAAGAAGAAGTAGAAAATATTTTTTCAAGAATCCTTTCCTCCGATGAGTCCTGCGAAAGACTCATTGAGACATTTTACGACCATTTGTGTGATGACAACCGCTATATGGATCCGGACCCGCATCATTTTGCGGAAGTTCTGCTAAATGCCTACAAAAACGGAGATGTGAGTGCTCTTTTACTGGAAATCTGTAACCGCAGTATGTTCGACCTTTTGAAAGAAGCCTATCTGATTCCGAAACGCTTCCACGGAAAATCCGGTGAGAATCCAGTTCTTCTTACGGATGCAAGTGGTAATCTTCTGGAAGATAAAAAAGAGCTTGTCACCAAACATGAATATAAAAAATTTCAGGAAATTTACCGGGCACATCCCGCCGCTCCCCGTTCAAAACTGTATCTGGCAGACGGTTATGACCTTGTCCGGTATTATACAAACGATATGAGTATCTGTGAGAAACAGGAAAACAGAGAGCGCGGTATCCTGATTTTATATGCTCTCCCGGACACCAAAAAGCTGAACCTGACTGAAGCCCAGGCATATGACGTCATCTGGTCTACTTTTCATGAAATACAAAAGGAGGCATTTTCCGCAATTGTATTCTACGGACAGGAAACCGGTCTAAAATCCGGCAAATCCTTTGACGAGCTTGGCGTTCTTTTGCCTATCCATCAGTTTGAAAGCAAAATGCTCCAGCATCTTGGCGTAATTGACGGACTGGTTTTGTCCTGCCGGGAAGAAATGATAAAAACTGCCGGAACTGACAGCCTTGATTTATAACCAAAATGAGAGGTACACAACATGAAACCTGCTACTACTCAGACCATCATCAAAAAAAATCATATGGACGTGCTCTGGCATGAATACGCCGACAAGACAGATACCACGCCGATTGCAAAGGCAGACCTGCCCGCAAAGGCATCTGTCATCGGAAGAGTCGGAATTATGATGCTTTCCTGCGGCACCGGAGCATGGCGTGTCAGAAGCTCCATGAATGAACTGTCTGAGCTTATGAATATGACCTGTACCGTTGATATCGGGCTTATGTCTATCAATTATACCTGTTTTGATGGAAATAACAGCTTCAGCCAGTCTTTATGTCTGACGAACACCGGCGTAAATACTTCCCAGCTTAACCGTCTCGAAAAATTTGTCACCAATTTTTCCACCAGGGAAATCTCCATGAGCTGTGAAGAGATTCATTCTGCATTGGATGAAATTGAAAAAATTCACGGCCTGTACTCTCCCGCTACCCTTGCCCTTTCCGCTGCATTGGCATGCGGATCTTTTACCTTTCTCCTTGGCGGCGGCATCATCGAGATGTTCTGCGCATTTGTCGGGGCGGGAATTGGAAACTATATCCGGTGCAAGCTCTCAAAGCACCACTTTACTTTATTTTTGTGTATTATTTCCTCGGTTTCTGCCGCCTGCCTCAGCTATACCGTTTTGTTAAAGCTGCTCGAAATTGCTTTTTCCGTAAAATTGCTGCACGAAGCAGGTTACATCTGTTCCATGCTTTTTATCATTCCGGGATTTCCGTTTATCACCAGCGGAATCGACCTTGCAAAGCTTGATATGCGCTCCGGAACGGAACGGCTTATGTATTCCCTGCTGATTATAACGGTCGCCACCATGAGTGCCTGGATACTTGCGCTTCTGCTTGGACTCAATCCGGCTTCCTTCCTGCCTTTAAGCCTCGCCCTGTGGCAGTGGATTGTATTTCGCCTGACGGCCAGTTTTCTTGGGGTCTTTGGCTTCTCGATTATGTTCAACAGTCCCCTCCGGCTTGCCGCGGCTTCCGGCATCATAGGTGCCATTTCAAATACCATCCGGTTAGAGTTAATCGATATCTGCTCTTTCCCTCCGGCAGTCGCCGCTTTTATCGGCACATTTATTGCCGGAATCCTTGCCTCTAAGCTCAAAGGTGCTGCCGGATATCCGCGAATCTCGATTACGGTTCCATCGGTTGTCATCATGGTTCCCGGTCTGTATCTTTACAGAGGATTTTATAATCTTGGCATCATGGATCTTAATTCCGCCGCCTCATGGCTTGCATCGGCGCTGCTCATCATTCTGGCACTGCCTCTTGGGCTTATATTTGCACGAATTATTACGGATAAAACCTTCCGGTACTGTACCTGATTGTTTCCGTTGCAACAAAAATTTATCATTTTTCACATTTCTATAAAAAGGAGACACAGCATTCCACTTTCCATACTCCTCCGGGTCTATCAGCAAAATAGAAATTACCTTTCCAACGCTCTTCTATTGAATCAACGTCCTCACCAGCTCCTGATACCGGTCGGATTTCTCTTTTATATCCTCTTGTGTCACTCCGTAATAGCGGTACACATCCTTCTCTATCCTCTTAAATTCCCGAATCACCTTCTTGCTTCCACCGGCTCCGCCGCCGATATAGGCATATTTTTTCTCAATCGTAATCTCGATATTACTGTTTTTGTCTTTAAATTCCTTTTTAAACTTATAGAAGTCAATATCAAACTGTTCCTTCGGTACTTCCATTGCCCTTTGTATCTGCGCTTGTGTCTGCTTAAGGTATGCCTGTATATCCTCGTTTGATTTGCTCTTTAACTTCGGAATCACCGCATATTCTCCCAGCAGCTCCGGGGCGTACTGAATGATAAAAGAAGCTCTCACCTCCCGGTACTCTTCCGTATTTTCTATGCCTTCTGCCTCGACAAATCCATGATGGTTTACAAGGTATTCCATCACCTCGTCTAAAGTGTGGCTTTCGCACCGGATTGTTCTTTCCACATAAAATCTCTTTATTTTATTTTTGAACCGTTCTAACTTCTGCCGCAGCGTAAGTTTCGCATCTTTACTGACAATAAAAACAGCGGTTGGTCCATCTTCTCCTCTGATTACTGAGGCTGCCTGCGCTCTTTTTTTCATAATACCTCTGCACAATATTATATCAGGATTTATTTTATTTATATTTTTACAGCTTGAACCTGTATCCCACGCCCCAAATCGTTTCAATGTACTGCGGCTTATTCGTATTCATTTCAATTTTTTCCCGAATCTTTTTGATGTGGACGGTTACAGTTGCGATATCCCCGATGGATTCCATATCCCACACCTGCTGGAACAATTCTTCCTTGGTAAAAACGTGGTTCGGGTTTTCGGCAAGGAATGTCAACAGGTCAAATTCCTTCGTCGTAAACTGCTTCTCTTCTCCGTTGACCCACACGCGTCTCGCAGTCTTGTCAATGCGGATTCCACGAATTTCGATAATATCGTTTTCTACCGTATTGCTGCCAATCAGACGCTCATACCGCGCCAGATGTGCCTTCACGCGTGCCACAAGCTCGCTTGGGGAAAACGGCTTCGTGATATAATCATCCGCGCCAAGTCCAAGTCCACGAATCTTGTCGATGTCATCCTTCTTCGCCGATACCATCAGAATCGGTGTATTTTTTTCCTGGCGAATCTGCTTGCAGATTTCAAAGCCGTCAATGCCCGGAAGCATCAAATCCAGAATATACATATCAAAATCTTCCGTCAGGGCACGCTTTAAGCCCACTGCTCCGTCATTTTCCGTTTCCACCTCAAAACCGCTTAACTCCAGGTAGTCCTTCTCTAAATCTGCAATTGCTTCTTCATCTTCAATAATCAATACTCTGCTCATTTGATGCCACGTTTTCCTCTCTTATATTTTAGTTTCTTGTTCGCTCACGTCTGGTATTCTTCCCCTGTACTCCAAAAAAGATGATGATTGCAATCCATCCAAACAGGGAAATCCAGTTTGAAATATGCTGTACCTTTGTTCCTGTATAAGAAACGGTAATTGTACCAGTCTCATGCTCTCCGATTTTAACCTCTACCAGACCATCCTCACTTTTTTCAACGGAAAGTGTGCCTCCATTTTCGGAATCGCATGCACTATATCCATAGTAATAAAGTAATGGCAGTTCCAGTATGGTCTCCTGTGTGCAGTTTGAGTAGGCAAGAACAATTTTTCCATTCTCCCTGTTCCATGCATAGTTGAGTGCAGGGTCACTGCTTAAAACCACATCCCCTCTTTCCTGCATCTGGGCTTTATTTGCTCCCTTCGGCTGGTAAAGCGTATCTGCAAATGAACTTGCTCCTTCTTCTTCCAGCGCTGATGAAATCACTTCTTTTCCGTCTGTTACCATCAGATATACATTTCTTGCTCCGGAAATCACTGCACAGCCAAAGGTCACCCACAGAATCACGTTCTTCACTGTCTTACTTTCGAATTTAAAGTAATAATAGGTGAGGCCGACTGCCAGAAAAACGGATACCAATAACAGTAATCTCCACGGGAACTGCAATACGCGCAAAAACGGAATCTTATCTGCAATCCGAAGCAGTGCCCCAAACGATACAAACACCGCAATGATGCAGGAATAACCAACCAGTCTCATCGGCATGGAGTCTTTCCATTTTTCTTTTTTAAAAATACACAAAATAACTGCCAGAAGTAAAATGTAAATATAACAACTTGGCCAGAAGCTGTTAATCCCCATATCATATCCGTTTCTATACAGAAAATAAAGCGAATAGGCAAGGTTCGGGAACAACAGTTCCACCAGAGTCACCCTGCTTCCATACAGGCTGGAACCGCCTGCAACACCATTTACCGTAACGTAAGACTGTAACATCTGTTCCACAAACGGCAGCGACCAGTATGCGGTCAGTACAATCGTAAGTCCCACTGCGGCGAGCAGATATTTCATCCGTTTTTTCCCAAGGAAGGTACGGATATGGCAAAGCAGAAAAACAGCCATCACGCAGCAGATAATTGCGGTAGATAATACATGTGAACAAACCAGTACGGACATTCCAACCGCTAACAGTACCGCATCTTTTTTTTCTGCTTTCTCAGAGAAAATCAGTGCGCAGAAGCTGCTCACAATTAACGGCAGTATCATGCCGGCTGACACTTCTCCCATTGCCGCCCTCGAAATAAGGCACTCCACCATGTATGGGAAAAACTGATATAAAAATGCAAATACTAATGCCACATACTTCTGTTCTCCCAGGGTATTTATCTGTATTCTCTTTAGCAGATAACGTGCAGAAAAATATGCAATGAAAAATCTTCCGCCCCACAGCTCCAACGACAGGATACAATAGCCAAAGAGCAGCGGCGCCCCTGCTGCTACGAACAGTGACGGAATCATCAAAAAGATATCGCCATAAAAAAGCGGTGCTCCATAGCCATACCCTGCATAAGCACTTTCTGTAATCCGCATTGGCAGTGCAAGGATTCCATAATTACGGATATACTCGCCAAGTGCATCAATCCGGTAAAGCCAGAACCAGACATCAATTCCATACACGGGATATACGATTAGGAAAACAAACGATATTCCCATTAATAAAAATAAGAGGTATCTCAGTTTTTCACTTCGGGATAAATTCTTTAAATTGAACTTTCTCATAACTTTCAGTACTCCTAGATTTTTCGTCTTATTTATTACACGATTATAGTATATCTTTTCTTTCTACGTCTAGCAAGTACCTTCTTATCTCTGCTTTTGCTATGATTCGCTCTGTTCGTTTCCAATTACTTCCTGATATTTCCGCAGTACAAAATACATGACGGTTCCGGTCGACTCCCGGCTGGTTGCCCAGATTTTGCCACCGTGGTCTTCTATAATCTTGCGCACAATCGAAAGTCCGATTCCGCTTCCGCCCGTTGCAGAATTGCGGGAAGCGTCCGTCCGGTAGAACCGGTCAAAAATGTACGGTAAATCCTTCTGGGCAATTCCTCTTCCGTTGTCCTCGATTTCTACCTGGATAAAATCTCCTACATCTTTAATGCGGATGTTCAAAAGTCCCTTCTGCTTATCCATATATTTGACGGAATTGTTGATAATATTGTGAATCACACGCTTTAACTGCTCCGGGTCCGCAATAATCTGCACATCCTCTGCCACGTAATTAAAGTAAGACAGCCCGATGTTTCTCGTCTCCAAATCCAGTCCCACTTCTTCCACACAATCGTTAAAATACTCTGCCACATTTAACTTTGCAAAATTGTATGGAATCCGGTTGGTATCAATCTTGGAATAAAGCGTCAGCTCATTGATGAGATTATCCATCTCATTTGCCTTATTGTAAATGGTCTTTAGGTATTTCTCCTGCTTCTCCGGTGTCACCGCAACTCCGTCAAGCAGTCCTTCTGCATAGCCCTTCACCGCTGTAATCGGAGTCTTTAAATCGTGGGCGATATTACTGATTAACGCCCGGTTTTCTTTCTCTCCGGCAAGCTTCTCTTCCGCATTATCTTTAAGTCTCTGACGCATCTGTTCAAAACTTCTGCAAAGCTCCCCAATTTCATCCTTACTATCTGCCTCCACAGTAAAATCAAGATTTCCCTCTTTAATATTATGTGCGGCAGCCTGCAATTTCTTGATTGGATTTAACATGCTCGTGTAAATCCACATGGAAAGCGTGCACGCTGTCAAAAGCAGAATCAATACAATTGAAATTGCTCCATCGACTACAAGTTTTTTTACTTCCGGGACAGATTCTTTGAGAATACTTATAATAAAAACGCTTCCCTCACTGCCGTCGCTGCAGTTAAAATCCACCTGTTTGATAAGCGCCTGGTCGTCTCCGTCAATATAGGTTCCGGCATTAGCGTCACACGTTGCCTCACCGTAGCCCGGCAGCTGCGTCAGCAGTGATACCGCCTGGTCAGCTCCAATGTAAATCAGCTCTCTGTCCTTGCGCACAATCAGGTAGGAATTTTTTTCCAGAAGATCCGTGTTCATCGTTTCCAGATAATCCTGATTCTCAAGTTCTGCCGGATTCTCCTGCGCAATGCGGCAGATTTCCTGATAGTCTTCCTTGGTAAAACGGCTGAGCAACTGCATGGAATTGGAGAAATAACTGTAATCATCCTTGTCCATTCCATAAGTCTGCTGAATTGCCTTCACCTGGATATGCTGAAAGCTGAACATCACGGCTACCGCCAGAACAATCGGGACAAATATGATAATACAGAATGAAATAATAATCTTGTACTTAAACTTCATTCCAAATCCTCTTTTCAAAAAAATAGGTCATAAGGAACAATGTCCTTATGACCTATTATAGCATGAAAAGTTTTAAATCCTATTTCTTTTACATAAATTAATCTAAACTTTTCATAAACATATCCTATAAGTACTTCTTTAATACCTCAACTCTGTCGAGTGCCTCCCACGGAAGGTCAAGGTCGGTACGTCCGAAATGACCGTATGCAGCGGTTCCACGGTAGATTGGTCTTCTGAGGTTTAACATCTCAATAATGCCTGCCGGACGCAAATCGAAATTACTGCGGATAATCTCAACTAACTTCTCATCGGAAAGTTTTCCGGTTCCAAAGGTATCAACCATTACAGATGTAGGCTGTGCAACACCGATTGCGTAGGATAACTGAATCTCACATTTCTCTGCAAGACCTGCTGCAACGATATTCTTTGCAACATAACGTGCTGCGTAAGCTGCGGAACGGTCAACCTTGGTGCAGTCTTTTCCGGAGAAAGCGCCGCCGCCGTGACGTGCATATCCGCCGTAGGTGTCTACAATAATCTTACGTCCGGTAAGACCTGCATCTCCGTGAGGTCCACCGATAACGAAACGTCCGGTCGGATTGATGAAGAATTTGGTTTCTGCATCTACTAACTCTTTCGGAAGAACCGGGTCAAATACATATTTCTTGATATCCTCGTGAATCTGCTCCTGGGTTACATCCTCATCATGCTGTGTGGAAAGAACAACTGCTTCAAGACGCTTTGGCTTGCCGTTCTCATCATACTCTACAGACACCTGGGTCTTTCCGTCCGGTCTTAAATATTTTAATGTGCCATCCTTACGCACGTTTGTGAGCTGTAATGCAAGCTTGTGCGCAAGAGAAATCGGATACGGCATATATTCCGGAGTCTCATTTGTTGCATAACCAAACATCATACCCTGGTCACCGGCACCCGTATCAAGTTCATCGGTAAGTTCACCCTCTTTTGCTTCAAGTGCTTTATCAACACCCATTGCAATATCCGGAGACTGCTGGTCTAATGCAACCATGACTGCACAGGTATTGCCGTCGAATCCGGTCTTTGCATCGTTGTAGCCGATTTCGTTTACGGTCTTACGAACGATCGCCGGAATATCTAATTTTGCCTTTGTCGTAATCTCTCCTGTTACAAGAACAAATCCTGTACAGCTTGCAGTCTCACAAGCCACGCGGCTCATCGGGTCCTCTGCCATGCAGGCATCAAGGATAGCATCGGAAATGGCATCACAGACTTTATCCGGATGTCCTTCGGTTACTGATTCTGAAGTAAATAATCTTTTTTCCATTTGTATCTCCCTTCGTAAGTAGGAAGTTCCGGGGGAAATTCCTATAAAGTAAAAAAAAACCGCTTGTTGCAACAAGCGGACATGATAGTTATGAGATCATCAAATCCTCTTATTGTTCGAACTACTCTTCTCTACACACCGTCTGCATCAGACGGAGCGATATGCCCGCTCAGGTTGGCACCTTCCATATGACTATAGGGGTTGCCGTGACTTCATCGATCCTTTGTATCTCCATCACTCTGAATAAGAAAATTTTCACAATATTGAATTTTCAAATCTACGCAGATACATTACACCTTTTTATGTTTACTGTCAACCTTTTTATTGACTTTCTTTTTTCTTAAAATTATACTGGTAATAGCAAATATTTTATTGGGGAACCGAGGACTGCTTATGAAAAAAATTCAGGTAATAGACCTTAAACCGGATATGATTCCGGCAGAAGATGTCATGACCAAAGGAGGACAGCTTGTCGTGGGAAAGGGCGTCCCACTGACAAAGAAACTGATTCTGCGCATCACATTTTACAATATTCCTTTTATTTACGTAGAAGGAGAAGAAGAGGCGCCGGTTGAAAAACCGCAGCTGTCACCCGACTACACACAAAAAATCCGTCGTTCAAACGAATTTCAGTCATTCCAGATTGACCATTCTGTTGTCCTTACGATGATTCGTGAGAGTTTTACCGCTTTCGTCGAGAAAGGAACACCGCTTCCCATTGATGAGCTGTTAAATGCCACCGTGAATCTCTATCGGACCTGCAAAACTTCGCTTGATTTATTTAATATGCTTCACAATCTGCGTTCTTCCGATGACAGTATCTACGCACACTGTCTGAACGTTGCATTAGTCAGCCGCCGTCTCGGACGCTGGCTTAAAGTGGACGACGACACTTTAAACCTTTTAACACTCTGCGGACTGCTTCACGATATCGGCAAACTCAAAATTCCACAGGAAATTTTAAATAAGCCGGGCAAATATACTGACGAGGAATTTGCCCTTGTGAAAAAACATCCTGTTTTCGGCTATGAGCTTTTAAAGAATCTTCCAATTGATACACGCATCAAAAAGGCTGCCTTAAGCCACCATGAGCGCTGCGATGGAACCGGTTATCCGTTGGGTCTTAAGCAGGAAGACCTTGATAGCTGTACCATGGTCGTCGCTATCGCCGACGTGTATGATGCAATGACAGCGGCACGTTCCTACCGCGCTCCGCTTTGTCCGTTCCAGGTCATCGAACGGTTTGAACAGGATGGTCTGCAGAAATATAATCCAAAATTTATTCTCACATTTTTATCCCGGATTGCAGACACCTACAAAAACCATCGCGTTCTGTTAAACGACGGCCGCTCCGCAACCGTTGTCATGATTAACGCTAACCGGCTTTCAAAACCATTAATCCAGTTTAATGACGGCTCCTGCATCGACCTTTCCAAGCAGGAAGGACTTTTTATCCAGACCGTTTTATAACGCAAGAAAAAATAAAAACACACCCGGGCCTCACGGTCCGGGTGCATTTTTATTTTCTTCTAACAAATGTTCCGTTAAGAAACCTTCAATGTAAACTTCTGAATATCCTTCTCCGTCGCAACTTTCTCAATCAGTGCTCCAAGAGAAGCAAGCTTGCTCTCAAATGCCTCATATCCACGTTCAATATAATAAATATCATCTACAACCGTAATTCCGTCTCCGGCAAGTCCTGCAATGACAAGCGCTGCTCCTGCACGTAAATCCGGTGCATTGACTCTCGCTCCGGTGTAACGCTCCACACCGCTGATTATCGCAATGTTGCTCTCCACCTTGATGTTTGCGCCCATTCTTGTCATTTCGTCCACATATTTGAAGCGGTTCTCAAAAATGCTCTCTGTCACGGTACTCGTTCCGTCTGCAATTCCAAGCACAACCGCCATCTGCGGCTGCATATCAGTCGGAAATCCCGGATATGGCAACGTTGTCACCTGTGTATGCCGTAACGGCTTTGATGCCACTACACGCACCGCATCATCAAATTCCTGTACTTCACAGCCCACCTCTAATAACTTGGCACTGATTGCCTCTAAGTGCTTCGGGATAACATTCTTAACCGTCACGTCTCCCTTGGTCGCTGCTGCCGCAAGCATAAACGTTCCTGCTTCAATCTGATCCGGAATGATGGAGTACTCTGTCTGATGCAGCTTCTCAACACCCACGATACGGATAACATCGGTTCCCGCTCCGCGGATATTTGCACCCATGCTGTTTAAGAAATTCGCCACATCTACGACATGCGGCTCTTTTGCTGCATTCTCAATGGTCGTTTTTCCTTCTGCCATCGCTGCTGCCATCATAATATTAATCGTAGCTCCTACGGAAACCTTATCCATATAAATATGCGTTCCGGTCAGCTTCTCTGCGGATGCCATCACAAGTCCGTGACCAATCTCCACCTGCGCACCAAGCGCACGAAATCCCTTCAAATGAAGGTCAATCGGTCTGCTTCCGATATCGCATCCACCCGGAAGTGCCACTTCTGCATGCTTGTATTTGCCTAAAAGTGCTCCAATCAGATAATAAGACGCACGGATTTTGCGGATAAATTCATTGTCGACATTGAGATCCCGGATAAAAGACCCGTTGATTTTCACGGTATGCGCATCTAACCGCTCTACCTTTGCACCAATCTCCGCAATCGCATTGAGCAGAATATTTGTATCTCTGACATTTGGTATATTTTCTATTGTAACGGTCTCATCCGTCATGACAGCCGCAGATAAAATCGCAAGCGCTGCGTTCTTTGCACCGCCGATTTCCACTTCGCCAACTAACGGATTGCCTCCTTTAATTACATACTGTTCCATTTCACACCTCTATGAACAATCTCTACAAATTCGTAATTATAACAGTCTTACATTTATTTTGTCAATAGTATACCATTTATTCCGGCATTTGCAAACACAAATCATTGCTCCACTGATACAGCTCACACTCTGCTACCAATATTTTATTCGCTTCCTTCTCTTTTGTTACTGAACTGCTCTTTTAAACCGAGTATCTTTTCCACCGTCTGTTCCACACTGCATCCGCTTTCATCCACCGTCAGATCCGCATATTTCTCATAAAGAGGCACACGCTCTTTGTACAAATCAAGAAAAGTCTGTCCCTCTCTTAGCACGACACCGCGCCCTTTGATATCATGCAGTCTCACGCGCAGTTCCTCATATGGAAGTTTCAGGTAAATAACCGTTCCAATCTTCTTCAGATGTTCCATCGCTTCTGCCCCATAGACAACACTTCCGCCTGTGGCAATAATGGAATGTTCTACCATAAGCCCCGCATTTACCCGGTTTTCCACTTCAATAAAGCCATCCGTTCCGACCTCTGCAATAATCTCCCGCAGCAGTTTTCCCTCTTCCTTCTGAATCACCAGGTCTGCATCGACAAACTGATATCCAAGCACTTTTGCAAGAATCACACCGATGGTGCTTTTTCCCACACCCGGCATTCCAATCAATACGATATTATTATTTTTCATCTGCGCTGTTTCCTTCCATAGTTTTCTCGTATTCCCTTTGCTTTATACATCCAAAAAGAGGCCTCCGTCTTACACAGAAGCCTCTTTTTCCTAATCTTTTTACTGTTCGGTTGTATCTGCTGCGGACTCTGTAGCCCCTGCTGCTTCTGTGCTTTCTTCTGCAGTTGTAAACAGGTTGTCAAAGCTGACTTTCGCCCATACTTTCTCATTCAAAGTCCAGGTTGAGTTGTCTTCCCATCCGCTTAAAACCTCGCTGTAATGGTCGCTCTGGCGCTCGCTGATAATACTCTGTCTTGTCTCCTCGGTTGCCTTGGCATCTGTCTTTGCATCAAGACGTACCACATAATAGCTGCTGTCAAGTTCAATCAAATCGGAAACTTCACCCTCATCTAATCCCTGTAATGCAGTTAAAACTGCCTCGTCAATAGAATCGGTATCTGCGGTAAACGTACCTGTCGAAACGGTATATCCTGCTGTCTCTGCGGCAGACTCAAGTCCATTTTCTTTTGCATCCTCGTCAAATGCCTCTACCTGCGTCGCAAGCAGCTTTAAATCATCCTCTGTATAGGTAACAGTGTTGCCGTCTGCATCTGTCGTGGAAGTCTTAGAAACCGTCACATAGCTGTAAGAGCTGGTGTTTGCCTCTTCGTCGCTCACCTCGGTATCAGCCTCAGCAATGATGGCATCATACATATGAGTCTGAATCGTTGCAAGGCTTAAATACTCTTCTACGATTTCCTTGGTTGCGCCCATCGCATCAAGTGCCTCTTTGCTGTTATCTGCAATAAAAGTCTCAGCCGCCTTTGTAATTGCAGCTTTCTCCTCATCGGTTAAAGCAATGTTATATTCGTCTGCATGAGCATTTAATGTATACATTGCCTGGATTCCTTTAATACTGTTGCTCTTAAGGCTCTCCTCCATTGTGGTTCCCTGTCCGTACATATCGGTGGACCAGACTTTTTCACCAAAATACATGGTATAAAAATCATCGTAAGTCGCCTGCTGTAAACGTGCTGCAAAATTGGCAACCCCAAGTGTAATCTCCTGGTCATTAAATGTTGCCACCACTTCGTCTTTATTAATACCGCCGCATCCGGTCAGAATGGATGCCGCCATCACACCGCCAAGTAATCCTGCGGTTATTTTCCTGATTCTCATAGGTTCCTCCTGCTTTTCATCTTCTCATAAAAATCACTTGCTCTATTATAGTGCTTTTTCCCAAAAGCCGCAACTACTTTCATACTTTTTTCACACAGGTTCCTCGGGCTTTTGCAGCAGCATTTCTCCCGCCCTGTTTAAAAACTGCTCCAAGGCATCCTGGGCTTCCACACCTTTGTCCCTGGAATTTTTCCGGAACAGGTAACTAAAATACGGTGCCTTTGCATCCATCGTAAACTTCAAATCACTTCCAAATGATGCCACAAACTCCGGAATCCGTGCCACATCAAGTTTCGCCTTTTCATACAGCGTAAACTTCAGGGAATCCCCCTTCTGCGCCACCTCGGTCATATAAAGCGCATGCGCCTTTGATTTCACTCTTGCAATGTAAAGCAGATTTTCCACCGACTTCGGCGGGTCTCCGAAACGGTCGATTAACTCCTCGAGCATCTCCTCTGTCTCTTCCTCGGTCTCAATGTCTGCAATCCGCTTATAAATATCGAGTTTCTGCACCTCATTCGGAATGTATCCCATCGGAATATATGCGTCAATTGTAATGTCAATCGACGTATCAAAATGCTCTCCGACTGCGTCTCCCTTTGCCTCTTTTACCGCTTCGTTCAACATCTTGCAGTAAAGGTCATAGCCGACCGCCTCCATATGCCCGTGCTGTTCGGCACCTAAAAGATTTCCGGCTCCGCGGATTTCAAGGTCGCGCATCGCAATTTTAAAGCCGCTTCCAAGCTCCGTGTACTCTTTAATCGCCGCTAATCTCTTTTCCGCGACTTCCTTAAGCATCTTATCCCGCTTATACATCAAGAATGCGTAGGCGGTACGGTTCGAGCGTCCCACTCTTCCCCTGAGCTGATAAAGCTGTGAAAGTCCCATGTTATCCGCATCGTGGATAATCATCGTATTGACGTTTGAGATATCAAGTCCAGTCTCTATAATTGTAGTAGAAACTAAAACATCAATTTCACCGTTGATAAAACGGTACATGATATTTTCAAGCTCCGTCTCCTTCATCTGCCCATGGGCATACGCCACATTTGCCTCTGGCACAAGCTCTCCAATCTTTGCTGCCACATCCGCAATCTCTTTTACGCGGTTATAGACATAGTACGCCTGTCCGCCTCTGGCAAGTTCCCTCGAAATTGCCTCCCGCACAAGCTCCTCGTTATACTCCATCACATAGGTCTGAATCGGAAGTCTGTCCATCGGCGGCTCTTCTAATACGCTCATGTCGCGGATTCCAATCAGGCTCATATGAAGTGTTCTTGGAATCGGTGTTGCCGTAAGGGTCAGCACATCCACATCCTTTTTGAGCTGCTTGATTTTTTCCTTGTGCGTGACGCCGAAACGCTGCTCCTCGTCAATCATTAAAAGCCCCAAATCTTTGTATACCACATCTTTTGACAGCAGCCGGTGCGTGCCGATAATGATGTCCACGCTGCCTTTTTTCAAGCCTTCAATCGTCTTTTTCTGCTCCGCACTGCTTCTGAAACGGCATAAAAGGTCTACATTTACCGGAAAATCCTTCATGCGCTGTGCAAAATTGTTATAGTGCTGCTGCGCGAGAATCGTTGTCGGCACTAAAAATGCCACCTGTTTGCCATCCTGCACTGCCTTAAATGCCGCACGGATTGCAATCTCCGTCTTTCCGTAGCCCACGTCACCGCAAATCAGACGGTCCATAATCTTGGTGCTTTCCATATCCTTCTTGGTCGCTTCAATGGCAAGCTCCTGGTCCTCTGTCTCCTCAAACGGGAACATTTCTTCAAATTCCCTCTGCCATACCGTATCCGGCCCGTATACAAACCCACTCTTGCTCTGACGCGCCGCATAAAGTTCTACCAGTTCCCCGGCAATCTCTTTTACCGCACCGCGCACTCTGGTCTTGGTCTTATTCCATTCCTGCCCGCCTAATTTATTTAGCTTCGGCTTTTTCGCGTCCGCTCCGGCATATTTTTGAATCAGCTCTAACTGCGTCGCAAGGATATACAGATTTCCGCCCCCGGCATATTCAATCTTGATATAATCCTTGACCGTCTTATCAACCTCAATCTTTTCGATTCCGCGGTAAATGCCAAGTCCATGATTCTCATGCACCACATAATCTCCGATATTCAAATCGGTAAAGCTGGCAATCTTTTCTCCTTCGTAAAGCCTGCGGTGTTTCTTTTTCTTCTTTTCTCCGCCGAAAATATCACTCTCGGATATCACGACGAACTTAATCATCGGATACTCAAACCCTTTTTTCAGTTTGCCATATCCCACCATGATTTCGCCGGGCTTTACCTCATGGTCAAAATCTTCTGAATAAAAAGCGCTTAACCCCTCTCCCATCAAATCCTCAGAAAGACGTTTCGCCCTCGTCTTAGAGCCGGAAAGCAGCACCACCCGGAACCCATTTTTCTTGTAGCGTTCCAAATCATGCACGAGAAGTTCAAAACTATTGTTGTAGGGATTCACAGTCCGCGTTTCCATGCTAAGGCGCAGCTTCAAATCCAGATATTTATTTTTCATATCCAGTGCGACAAGCGCCACGCATTTGCGTTCTTCTATCTTTGCAAGAATTTCTGCGCAGGAGAACAGCTCCCGCATCTGTCCCGGAAGAATATAGCCCTTCTCAAGTCTCTGTTTCATGCTCTCCGAAAATTCCGTCTCCGTGGAAGTTCCGCGCTCAATCGAGCGTGCCGCCTCATCCAGAAAAATAATCGTCTGTTCTTTGTCAAAATAATCAAGAAGCGACACCCGTTTCTCACAAAAATAAGACAAATAGGCATCCAGTCCGGCATTTATGGCAAGCTCGCCTGCCTCCTCCGCAAGCTGCTCGGCTGCGGATTTCACCCGGTACGCCTCCTCGGTCTTCATCTCTTTGCGCAATTTTGCAGAAACCACTTCCGCTTCTTTTAAAATGCGTGCAATTCCGGCTTCCCGTTCCTCTTTGGTCAGCACCAGCTCGCACGCCGGATAAATGGACACTTTTTCGAGATTTTCAATGGAACGCTGACTTTCCGCATCAAAGGAACGGATGGAATCCACCTCATCTCCCCAGAGCTCAATGCGGTACGGATTGTCCTCCGTCAGTGGAAAAATATCTACAATTCCACCGCGCACCGAAAATTCTCCCATCGTCTGCGCCTGGTAATTTTTTTCATACCCTAATGCTGCAAGCTCCGCGGACAATTCTTCTAAGGATATCACATCTCCCACTGCAATTGGAATCACCGACTGGATAAATTTTTCCGGTTCCGGCATCGGGTTCATAAGTGCGTCAAATGTAGTTATAATGGTACAGTTTTTCTCCTCTGCAAGCATTTTAAGCGCATTTATCCGTTCTGCCGTCATAACATTGCCGCGGATATCCGACTGATAAAAAAGAATATCTTTTGCCGGATAATAGACCGCGTTTGGGTCAAAGAACCTGTACTCTTCGCACAGTTCCCTTGCTTTCTGTTCATGAAAAGTAACAATGATTCTGCTGCCAGAACCATTGTTACAACTGTACATGATATGCGGTTTTGCGGCATCGATACAGCCGGCAAGCTGTACGACGCCCGTAAGAGTCTGCAATGCGTGCTCAAGCTCTTCAAATTCCTTCAGCTCTGCTAAAGGTTTCCGAAATGTTTCCACCTAGTCCTCCTGCTTTTTTCGATTATAATCATTCATTGCCTTATCCGCTTCTCCCTGCATCATCAGGATTGCTGCACCCATGGCGTCCTCCATGGCGCTCTCCACAAGTTTGCGGTCAGCCGCGTCAAAATGTCCGAGCACATGGTCGGCAAGGTCCCATCCCGCCGGTTTTTCCCCGACTCCGACTTTAATGCGCATAAAATTCTGGGTTCCCGTCATTGCAATGATATTCTTGATTCCGTTATGTCCGCCGGCGCTTCCTTTTTTGCGCACACGGATATTTCCCGGTGCCAGGCTGATATCATCAAATATAACAATAAGCTCCGTTTCTGGATCCGATTTATAAAAATTTAAAAGCTCTGCCACGCTTTCCCCGCTTAAGTTCATAAACGTCTGCGGTTTTGCAAGCACGACCTTCTGTCCCTCTATGATGCCCTTGCCGCAGAGCGCCTTGTGTTTTTTCTCCGTGACACTGATATTATATTTGTCCGCCATCACGTCTATGACATCAAATCCAACGTTATGTCTGGTATGCTCGTACTGCTTTCCCGGATTTCCGAGACCTACTATCAGAATCATTTTTTTCTCGCCTTTCTGCGTCTGATTACAATACCGGCTGACTTTAACTGCTCCTGGTCATTAACTCCGGTAATATCCTCCGGGTCATCGAGTGCAAATGCATCCACACGAAGTCCTTTGTCCTTTATGATTGTGAGCGTATCCGGCAGATAATATTCGCCCTGTGCATTGTTCGGCTGAATTTTCTCTAACGCTTCCCGCAGTTCTTTTGTCTCAAAAATATACATTCCGGAATTAATCTCCTTAGACTGTAACTCTGCCTCATTTGCATCCTTATGCTCCACGCTCCTGACAAAATTGCCGTCCGTATCCCTTATGATTCTTCCATATCCGGTCGGGTCTTCTATCATCGCAGAAAGCACCGTCACCGTATTCTTTTTCTTTTCATGATACTCTTTTAACCGCTTTAAGGTAGCTGCCGTAATTAACGGCGTATCACCAAAAAGAATCAGCGTCTGTCCCTCATCGCCTAAAAAATCCTTTGCACATTTTACCGCGTGACCGGTTCCAAGCTGCTGTTCCTGCAATACATAGCGCACATCTTTGTGCATCATGGACTCTCTTACCACTTCATATTTATAGCCGAGAACAAGGCAGACATCATCCGCCCCAGCCTCAATTGCCGCATCGATGACATAGTCCACCAGACATTTTCCCTCAATGGTATGTACTACTTTTGGCAAATCTGATTTCATTCGTGTTCCTTTTCCGGCTGCAAGGATTACCGCTTTTAACTGTTCCATCTGTCTTCCTCCCGTTTCGCGCAATTACTCTAATGTTACATTTTACAAAACTTTCTAGAATTTACAAGTCTTTTTTGCACAAAGTAAAATGGGATTCAGAAAACATTCTGCTTTCTGAATCCCAAACTGCTGTACCTGTTTAAATGCAACGGAAACTTATGCCTCAGAATCAAGCATCTCCTGATATTTTTCAAGAATCAGTTTCTGAATCCGGTCTCTGGTGTCGGAATTGATTGGATGTGCAATGTCACGGTATTCCCCATCTGCTGCCTTACGGCTTGGCATTGCAATAAACAATCCCTTTTCCCCTTCTATCACCTTGATATCGTGAACAACAAATTCCTCATCAATCGTAATCGATACCACTGCCTTCATCTTGCCTTCTTTTTCTACTTTTCTGATTCTTACATCCGTAATCTGCATATCTCATGTCCCCCTTCGTTGCTCTGTCCCTTATAATATAGTAGATACCTGTGTCCTATAAAACGTACCGGTCATTGTTCTCGTAGACAATCTTGATTCCATTGTCTCCGCAATAATACGTATTGGCTTTGAGCGTATCACGGCTCTCCACGATACAGTTTTCAATATGCGTGTTGTCCCCAATATAGACATCGTTAAGAATAATCGAATTCTTAATCACGCAGTTCTTTCCAACAAAGACCTTCTTAAACAGGATGGAATTTTCCACCTTGCTGTTGATGATACATCCACTGGAAATCAGACTGTTGCGCACATCCGACCCGGTATTGTATTTTGCCGGCGGCAAATCATCCACTTTGGAATAGATTTTTGGTTCTGCGCTGAAGTACTTGCGCACTTCCGGCTTTAAGAAATCCATATTTGTCTGGTAATAAGAATCTACTGTCGCAATGTTGCTCCAGTATTCCTTCATCTTATATCCATAGATACGCTTCATGTTCTTGTAGCGGATCAGAATATCGGTAACAAAGTCCCAGCGGTCTTCCTCCGCACTGCGCTCAAGCATCTCGATTAACTGTCTTCTTCGCACGACATAGATTCCGGTGGAAATCGTATTGGACTGGGATACCATCGGCTTCTCTTCAAATTCGATAATCCGGGCATCCTCGTTCATCTTGACCACACCAAAACGGCTTACATCCACATCCGGAGCCATATCCTTGCAGACTACAGTAATATCTGCCTTCTTCTCCATATGGTAATCAAGCACCTTGTTGTAATCAATCTTGTATACACAGTCACCACTGGTGATGATGACGTAAGGTTCATGACGTTTCTTTAAAAAGTTGATGTTCTGGTACATGGCATCCGCCGTACCACGATACCACCAGCTGTTGTCCACCGTCACAGTCGGATTGAAAACAAACAGTCCACCCTGTTTTCTTCCGAAATCCCACCACTTGGAGGAACTTAAATGTTCATTCAGGGAACGTGCACTGTACTGTGTGAGCACTGCTACCGTCTGAATGTGGGAATTGCTCATGTTGCTTAATGCAAAGTCAATACACCGGAAGCATCCGCCTACCGGCATCGCTGCAATTGCTCTCTTATTGGATAATTCCTGCATGCGGCTGTTATTTCCGCCAGCTAAAATAATTCCTATTGCCTTCATACTGAGTCACCTGCCTTAATGATTACTTCACCGCTTTCAAGAATTCCATTCGGGTAATCTTCTTTATCCGTCACGCCGGAAATTGCTGTGTTCTTGCCAACTGAAACATGGTCCGGTATCACGGAATCCTCACCGATTGTTGCAAGACCAAAGGCATAAATGCTGGCATTGAGCTTGTTCGGTGCCTCCTCGCCGACTCCAAGATGCACATCGGAACCAATCTGACAATTCTCTGCGATAATTGCCTTATCCACCGTCGTGTTCTCGCCGAGTGTGGTGCCTTTCATAATGATGGAATCACGGATGACCGTTCCCCTTCCAACCGTAACACCAGGTCCAATCACAGAATTGTAAATCTGGCCATATATCTCAGAGCCCTCTCCTACAATACTACGCTCCACAACGGAATCTGCGGAAAGATACTGTGGCTCGATAATCTCACTCTTGGTATAAATCTTCCAGTATTCCTCATAAAGGTTAAATTCCGGAATCAGGTCAATCAGCTCCATATTGGCTTCCCAATAAGAACCAAGGGTTCCTACGTCCTTCCAGTAACCGTTAAACTCATAGGCAAACAGCCGCTTCTTGTTCTCATGGCAATATGGGATAATATGCTTTCCGAAATCACAGCCGCTCTGGTCTTTCATCGCATAAAGCGCTTCTTTTAAGACCTTCCAGCTGAATATGTAAATACCCATGGATGCAAGGTTGCTTCTCGGATGCTCCGGTTTCTCCTCAAACTCCATGATTTTCTTATTCTCATCTGCAATCACAATTCCAAAACGGCTTGCTTCTTCCATCGGAACCGGCATTGTGGCAATTGTCACATCCGCATTGTTCTCCTTATGGAAATCAAGCATGACTTCATAATCCATCTTGTAAATGTGATCTCCTGATAAAATCAGCACATACTCCGGCTCATAAGTCTCCATATAACGCATATTCTGGAAAATTGCATTTGCGGTTCCACTATACCATTCGCTGTTATCACTCTTCTCGTATGGCGGAAGAACCGTCACACCTCCATTATTCCGGTCAAGATCCCATGGAATACCAATTCCGATATGGCTGTTCAGCCGAAGTGGCTGATACTGTGTCAATACACCAACCGTGTCGATACCGGAATTGATGCAATTGCTGAGCGGGAAATCAATAATACGATACTTTCCGCCGAAAGCAACTGCAGGCTTGGCAACCTTTGCGGTAAGCACACCGAGGCGGCTTCCCTGTCCACCAGCCAGTAACATTGCAATCATTTCTTTACGAATCACGTCAATCACCTCTCGTCATTTCTAGTCTGAGCTACTCCCCTCATAGTTAAATTGTATCACATTCTTTTGTTCGTGTATATTATTTTTCACAATTTTTTTTATTGTTTTTGCTTTTTTTTGACATTTCACACAAAGTCCGGTATTAATTTCCTATGCCCTGACATACCTTTCCGATTTCTGTCGAAAAGATTTTCTCCCAAAACAATTTGCAAATTAATAATATAAGGTTATAATTAGCTTTGGAAACAGTAAAACAGACAGACAGGCAGGTAATTATCATGTATACCATTAATTTTCATGAACCCATACATATTCACTTCATCGGAATCGGCGGCATCAGCATGAGCGGTCTCGCAGAAATTCTTTTAAAAGAACATTTCACCATTTCCGGCTCCGATACAAAAGAATCCGAACTCACAAAGCATTTGTCAGAGCTTGGCGTCACCGTTTTTTATGGCCAGCGTGCCGAAAATATCACAGATGGCGTACAGCTTGTTGTTTATACCGCAGCAATTGCCCAGGATAACCCGGAGTTTGTCCGTGCCAAGGAACTTGGTCTTCCAATGTTAAGCCGTGCAGAACTCTTAGGACAGATTATGGACAATTACCGCAATTCCATCGCGGTTGCCGGCACACACGGAAAGACCACGACAACTTCCATGATCAGCCAGATTCTTCTGACCGCAGCATGTGACCCTACGATTACCGTCGGTGGAATTTTAAAAGCCATTAACGGAAATCTCCGTGTCGGAAAATCTTCCTATTTTGTAGCGGAAGCATGTGAATACACCAACAGTTTTCTGCATTTTTATCCGAAGTACAGCATTATCTTAAATGTAGAAGCAGAGCATCTCGACTTCTTTAAAGATATTCAGGATGTCCGCAATTCATTCCATCATTTTGCATCCAACACCAAACCGGACGGAATGATTCTTGTCAACGGCGACATTGAAAACTATGAGGAACTCACCGCAGGACTCACACAGGAGGTTCACACCTTCGGTCTCTCCGAGCACTGTGAATTTCATCCGGCAGATATTTCCTTTAATGAAAAAGCATGTGCAACCTTCACAGCAATGCAGGGTAATACAAAGCTTTTAACCGTCACCTTAAATATTCCGGGAATGCACAATGTCTGCAACGCACTGGCAGCGATTGCGCTTTGCCTTGAGCTTGGCATTTCCAAGGAAGCAATTGCCGCCGGACTTCTTGCCTTCGGAGGCGCTGACCGCAGATTCCAGTATAAGGGCAGCTTTGACGGTGTCACTGTCATCGATGATTATGCACACCATCCGACCGAGATTGCCGCAACCTTAACCGCTGCTGCCAATTATCCACATAAGCGCCTTATTCTTGCGTTCCAGCCGCATACCTATTCCCGCACGAAAGCTTTTCTGGATGACTTCGCCAGAGTCCTTTCTGCGGCAGATGTCGTTGTTCTCGCCGACATTTATGCAGCGCGTGAGAAGAATACCTACGGAATTTCTTCTAAGGATTTACTCGAAAAGCTTAAAGAAAACGGCACGGAATGCTACTATTTTCCTAATTTCGACGAAATTGAACAATTTTTATCAAAAAAATGTATGAACGGAGACCTGTTGATAACTATGGGTGCCGGAGATATCGTAAATGTTGGGGAAGACTTATTAATCCACTAACTTATCCACATTATCCACATTCAATTGGGGAAAACCTCAACTTTTGAATGTGGATTTTCTTGTTTACATAACATACCTTTTTCCACAATGGCAATTTTACCGGAAATAACTCTTCAGAAACCGTTTTCTGCTGAATTCCGTTTTGATTTAAAAAATAAACCACAATTTTATCCACATTATCCACAATTTTGTCAACCCTTGATTTTGCTGGGTTTGGAAAGAATTTGTACTTCTCTTTTCGCAATTCCTGTGCTATAATTTGGGGCAGTTAGAAAAGGAAAGAGGTTTTCAATTTATGGGAAAAATTACGCTGCACAGTGACAGTACCACCTCCGCCACCAGCGTTTCCAATATTTTCATTGATGAATATATGACAGATGCTAACGGAGAATTCGTGAAAATTTACCTGTATCTGCTACGCTTGATGAACGCACCGGAAGCAGCCTTCTCGATTTCCTCCATTGCAGACCGTTTCGAGCATACAGAAAAGGATATCCGACGTGCGTTAAGCTACTGGGAGCGCATGCACCTTCTGCGTCTGGAATACGACAGCCAGAACAACCTGACCGGTGTCTATCTTCTAGACTCCGTGCCATCTGCCGCAAAAGATGTTCCTACAGACAGCACGGCTGTCACAGCGGATGCCAGACCGGAGGAAGCTGTGATGGAACCGGAAGCAGACGATGCCGCTCCGGCACGCAAGAGCTACACCGCCGACGATATTCTCGCCTTTACCCAGAGTGAGGATGCGACTGAGCTGCTCTTTATCACAGAGCGTTATCTTGGCAGGACTTTAACTCCAACTGATACGGATACGATTTTATATTTTTATGACGGACTTGGTTTTTCCACGGATTTAATCGAATATCTGGTAGAATACTGTGTAAGCAAGGGACACACCAGCATCCGTTACATAGAAAAGGTTGCTCTTCGCTGGGCAGAGGATGATATTACTTCTGTAGAACAGGCAAAACAGGCATCGAACCTGCACAACCAGACTTATTTTACCGTCATGAGAGCACTGGGCATTACCGGACGCAATCTGGTCCCTGCCGAGACCGCATTTATTGATAAGTGGAAAAACACCTACGGTTTTTCCTCCGAGCTTATCTCCGAAGCCTGCCAGCGCACCATTCAGGCAACGCACCAGCCAAGCTTCGAGTATACGGATTCCATCCTCACGAACTGGCTGAAAAAAGATGTCAAAAGCCCGGCTGATATTGCCCGCTTAGACGCTGAGTTCCAGAGCCGCAAAAAGCCTTCTTCCACCGCGAATGCTGCTTCTGCAAACACAACAGCCAAAAATAAATTCAACAATTTCGAACAGCGTTCTTACGATTACAACGAAATGGAGCGTATGTTGCTTTCTACCGGAAGCCGATGATTTGGGAGGATCTGATTCATGCCGCTTAATAATTCACAATATGGCGAACTGATACGGGAATATAACGCCAGACAGCTCCGCAACCAGAGGATTACCGAGCTGCGTGCCAAAGAAGCTTACCGCAAGATTCCACGGCTTAAGGAAATCGATGATGCCATCGCTTCCTGCTCTGTCGCCCAGGCTGCAAAACTCCTAGACGGTGATAAGGAAGCTCTCTCTACTTTAAAACAGCAGATTGCCGCTTTCCATGCAGAAAAAGAAGACCTTTTAACCAAAGCCGGCTTCCCGGCGGATTTTTTTGAACCGGTCTACACCTGTAAGGACTGCAAAGACACCGGATATATCGGTCAGAAGCGCTGTCATTGTTTTAAACAGGCAGCCATTGACTTAGTTTATACACAATCAAACTTAAAAGATATTCTTACAAACGAAAATTTTGACCATTTTTCCTTCGACTATTATTCCGACGAGGTAAAGGATTCTGCAACCGGCCTTTCCTCTCTCGATGCCGCCAAAAGTGCTTACGATAAATGCCGTGCTTTTATTTCCGGGTTTAATAAGGGTGGGGAAGCAGCCAACCTATGTTTCTACGGAAACACGGGGATTGGAAAGACCTTTCTTTCCAACTGCATTGCAAAGGAACTAATGGATGAAGGACATTCTGTAATTTACTTTACGGCGTTTCAATTATTTGATATATTAAGCAAGGGTGTGTTTGACAAGGACGAGGATGCCCTCATTGCACACCGCAATATATTTGACTGTGATTTACTGATTATCGATGATCTGGGAACGGAGTTTTCCAACTCCTTTACCACTTCACAGCTGTTCTTATGCTTAAATGAACGGATTCTGCGAAACAAGTCCACGATTATTTCTACAAATCTTGGATTAAACCAGATTGCAGATCTCTATTCGGAGCGTGTGCTCTCCCGCATTACCAGCAAGTACACACTTATCAAACTTTTTGGTGCGGATATCCGCATTTTAAAGAAAACCATGCCGGCAAAAAGCATTCACTAGAGTAATCTATTGAATATATATCATTTTATGGAGGAACCCATTCATGCCAAACGATGAAAGAAACTTAGAAACCATGCCTGACGGCACACTTGGACTCATTCCCTTAAAGAGCTGTCTTGAGTTAGGAACCAAGGTCGACAAATATCTGGCCAGCTGGAGAGCAACACGCCAGATTAAGCACATTGAAGACCCTGCATTCAAAGGCTACCACCGTGATTCCTATATCATCTCCACCGACATTCCCCGTTTCGGTACAGGAGAGGCAAAAGGTGTCATTAAGGAGTCGGTACGAGGTTATGACCTCTATCTTATGGTAGATGTCACAAACTGCAGCCTGACCTATTCTGTCTGCGGTTACGAAAACCATATGTCCCCGGATGACCACTACGCAGACTTAAAGCGTATTATCGCTGCTGTAGGCGGAAAAGCACGCCGTATCACCGCAATCATTCCATTCCTGTACGAAAGCCGCCAGCACAAGCGTACTGCCCGTGAATCCTTAGACTGTGCACTGGCTCTTCAGGAACTTACTGCTATGGGCGTTGATAACATTATTACATTCGATGCACACGACCCGCGTGTTCAGAATGCAATCCCGTTAAAAGGATTCGAGACCGTACAGCCGGCTTACCAGTTTATCAAGGGCATCTGCCGCACTGTAAAAGATTTGCAGATTGACAATGACCATATGATGGTTATCAGCCCGGACGAAGGTGGTACAAACCGTGCCGTTTACCTTGCAAACGTTCTTGGTCTTGATATGGGTATGTTCTACAAACGCAGAGATTACAGTAAGATTGTAGATGGACGTAACCCGATTGTTGCACATGAATTCCTTGGTTCTTCTGTAGAAGGAAAAGATGTTATCATTATTGATGATATGATTTCCTCTGGTGAGAGCATGATTGATGTAGCAACTGAGCTTAAAAAACGGAAAGCGAACCGTATCTTTGTCGTTGCAACCTTCGGTCTTTTCACCAATGGTCTTGAGAAGTTTGACAAGGCAGTAGAGGACGGTATCATTTACAAAGTCGTAACGACCAACCTGACTTACCAGACTCCGGAGCTTTTATCCAGACCTTACTACATCAATTGCGATATGAGCAAGTACATTGCCTATATTATTGATACGTTAAATCATGACAGCTCCATCAGCGACTTATTAAATCCATATGACAGAATTCAGAAACTTGTATCCCGCTACAAAGCAGGTGAACTTTCTTAATAAAAGCTGACTTAAGATGTGCGGAGACCGTTTCAAGTTTTGTGTAAACGTTAAAAACTGATAT
>ULXU01042961.1_pt1 | contig 27691 bp, 26 predicted proteins | sample 1961521 | NCBI WGS metagenome assembly ULXU01 (sample SAMEA4835845, study PRJEB28245) | human gut metagenome | biome: gut microbiome; material: fecal sample | place: Denmark | collected 2008
CCATTTAACTATGGGAACAAATGCCGTATTTTCGGGCTTTTCAGCTCCTTCGGTTACGGTAAACCATATTTATGAAATCAATCACTTTCGTGATGAATCATCTGTTTTTTATTTTGACTTTTGCGTTTTCTCTGCTTGAATCGAACTCTGAATTGGTTCCTTTTTCATTGCTCCGGCTTCAATCATAGTTGACTCTTAGGAGGACCCCGTTATATCCATTTAACTATAGGAACATATGCACAATTGTTAGTATACCGAAAATATCACTATTTTGCAACCTTATTCCTCAGGAAAATTGATATATCCCTGCAGCCAGATTGAACCCTTAAAACGACGTCCCACCTGAGGTTCTCCATAGAGATCCTTTTCATTAATGCACACATCAAAGGATAGCTCATTGCATAAAATTGTGAGAATATATACCTTTTCTCCGGTGATATCATTGGTCACCAGACGAAGTTCCGTGATTTCTCCCAGTACGGAGTACTGGTCACACTCCACGCCATAGGGCATGAAATAAGTATCTACCAGGGTAAAAATATCTTCTTTTTGGATTCTGCGGGAAACGGTGGTATAGATATCCATATCTTCCAGTGTCAGGGTCTCGATAGCGTCTTCGTCTCCCTGTCTGGCAGCTGCCAACAGTTTATTCCGAATAGCTGTGTCCTTTTTTACCCGCATAATATCTTCTTCATCCTTTTGGATAGGAAACAGGATACTTCCTTTCAATGCCAATCCGGATAAAGTCAGTGTCGTACCACGAACCGGTAATTTTCCGGTACTCTGGGCTTTGATATAGGGAATTCTGTTTCTCAGGTAAAAAATAATAGAAATTCCCACCTTAATATCATCACAGACACCGGCATAGGACTCTTTATCCGCATGGCGTTCCACGGATACATCTTCATATGATGTAACCCCACTTCCTGTCAGATACGGAAAATAATATTCATAGATAAACTTATCGTTATCGTCGAATTCTCCACAGACAGCCACACCAAAGGCACCGGATTCCACAGCTCCTTTGGTGGCGGTGTGATTTTTGCTGAATTCTCCGAGGAGAACACTCTCCTGATTCATGGTATATGCACGATGATCGGAATTCATGATCACGTCTGTCAGTAATTCTTTTAATTTCTTGCGGTCCGTGTACTCACTGAACCCGATAGATCTCATATATTTATGCAAAAAATCACCCTCTTTCCGTCTGTATCTTCATTATAAATGAATTTTCTATGTTTCGTATGGGTGAGCAATTCTATCATTTCTTAGGCAGGACTTTCTCCTTGCCACCCATGTAAGGACGCAGAGCTACGGGAATGTTCACGCTGCCATCCTCATTTACATTATTCTCCAGGAATGCGATCAGTCCTCTGGGAGAAGCCAGTACAGTATTGTTCAGTGTGTGTACCAGGTAAGTTCCGTTTTCACCCTTGGTACGGATACCCAGTCGTCTTGCCTGTGCATCACCCAGGGTGGAACAGGAACCAACCTCGAAGTACTTCTTCTGTCTGGGGCTCCATGCTTCTACATCGCAGGATTTTACCTTCAGATCTGCCAGATCGCCACTACAGCACTCCAACGTACGAACAGGTACATCCAGGCTGCGGAAGAACTCTACGGTATAGGACCACATCTTGTTGTACCAGTCCATGGAATCTTCGGGCTTACACAGTACTACCATCTCCTGCTTTTCGAACTGGTGTACGCGGTACACACCTCTCTCCTCGATTCCGTGAGAACCTACTTCTTTACGGAAGCAAGGGGAATAGGAAGTCATGGTAATAGGCAGGCTCTTCTCTTCTACGATCTGACCCTTGAACTTACCAATCATGGAATGTTCGGAAGTACCGATCAGGTACAGATCCTCTCCTTCGATCTTATACATCATAGCTTCCATCTCTGCGAAGCTCATAACACCATTTACGACGCTGCTACGGATCATGAAAGGAGGAATGCAATAAATGAATCCCTTGTCGATCATGAAGTCTCTTGCATAGCTGATCATTGCGGAATGGATTCTGGCAGCATCGCCCATCAGATAATAGAAACCGTTACCACTGGTACGTCCTGCGCTCTCCTTATCCAGACCGTTCAGACGATCCAGAATATCCGCATGATAAGGAACTTCAAAATCAGGAACTACGGGCTCACCAAATTTCTCGATTTCTACGTTCTGACTGTCATCTTTACCGATAGGAACAGAATCATCAATAATGTTGGGAATGACCATCATGATCTTGGTGATCTTCTCCTGCAGTTCGGTCTCGGAAGCTTCCAGTTCAGCCAGACGCTTTGCACCGGCAGCTACTTCTGCCTTCTTAGCCTCTGCCTCTTCCTTTTTGCCCTGACCCATCAGTGCACCGATTTCTTTAGAGATACGGTTTCTGGAGGCACGCAGATCATCTGCTTCCTGCTTTGCCTTTCTGCTCTCGGCATCCAGTGCGATCACCTCATCTACCAGAGGGAGTTTTTCATCCTGATATTTCTTACGGATGTTCTCCTTGACTACCTCGGGATTTTCTCTTAAAAATTTAATGTCTATCATGACTTCCTCCATTCTGCTGACATATAGTTATGCAACATTATTCTAATCCTTTTTCAATATACACATTCAAAACCTTTACAAGATCTACGATTTTTTCTTCCTGTAATTTCTGTCCATTCTTATCACGGATAATCCGGATTACAGGTCGATCCTGAAAATCTTTATTCTGTGATACAACGATTGCTTCTTCTCCGTCACTGGTCAGTACATGACTTCCGGCGGGATAGACCGCAGTAAAACTTAAAAATGCGTCTACTATTTTACCATTATATTTCACATTTTTAAAGCCTTTTAAATATTCTACTGCTTCATATACTCTTGTTCTTTTCTGAGCAATACCGCAGATCATTTCATCAAAAGCATCACACACAGACACAATCTGACAGGAAAGCGGAATTTCAGCTTCTTTCAGGCGAAGCGGGAATCCGGATCCGTCCAGTCTCTCATGGTGATACAGGATGATTTTTTTCACTTCATCAGAGAGCCACTCCTCATCCTTTACGGAAGTATATCCGTAGACCGGATGTTTCTTATATTCAGCCAGTGCCTCCGGATTCATGTCCTCCATAGATTTCCCTTCATAATCCAAGGTAGTGTATCGAAGTCCGATATCATGCAGCAGACATCCCACACCGATATCATGAATTACCTGCTTTTCTACATTCAGACGCAGCGCTGTCAGAATAGCAAAGGAACTCAGACTGATGGAATGTTCATAGATATCAGCACTACGCTCCTTAATATCAAATACTTTTTCTATGACTTCTTTTTCATCCAGAATATTTGTAATGATTTCGTCTGCCGCCTGGGTCAGTCCCTGCAGTTCCTTATTATTCTGATAGGTGTGTCTTTCCAGAATACTTTTTACTTTATTTTTTATCGTTTTTTCTGTATCGTTTTTAAGTATTGCTATTTCATTGGCCTTGTCTTCTTTTACGTAGACCTCCAGGATACCCATTTCCTCTATTTTATCGATATACTCTTTTTTTAATACTGCGCCTTCCGGAAGAATGATCTGATAATCCCAAGTCATCAATGACTGTGCAAGAATTTCGTTACCGGTCAGCTCGCTCAGTTTCATTCTCTTCATATTTTAACCTCTTTATTTATTCTCCCATTGCCATGGAAAGTGCCTCTGCTTCCTCTGCCCCCAGATCAATCGCACATTTTCCAAGCTTGATTTCCTTTGTATAAGAATAACATCCCTCTGAACTATGTACAGAGTTTATAATGAAACCATTATTGTTCTCATCCAACAGAGCCAGGGAAAAACTTAACTGGCCTCCCATCTGATTGAATGCATCGTATTTTACCAGACCCATTTTCTGATATGCAGATTCCAGATTCTTATATAAAGTGCGGATATCTTTTTTATTCTTCTCTGTATTTGCTTTCAGAAACTTATTATCTTCATACAGACCAGCGATATCCTGCTCCAGACTTATGCCATCCTTACCAATCAGGAATTTGTCCAGTCTCTTTTTCAATTTGCTTGTCTTTCTGATCTGAACGATCAACAGAATCAAAAAGATAAGCATCAGTAACATCACTGCACCCATTCCGATCAGAAGGTATCCCAGGTCAAATCCATCCAGACCAATCTGATTTAAAAAAGTACTACTCATATCACTAACCATGCCCTTCCTTCGTAAATCTCTCTTTTTCTCTTATTTATTCAGTACATCCAACAATCTATCCAGATCTTCATGATTGTAGAATTCAATTTCAATCTTACCGGATCCTTCTCCCTTGGATGTGATGGTAACTTTTCTGCCAAGCGTCTGCTTCAATTTTTCTTCAATATCCTGATAGATCACCTGCATGGTCTTGTCATCCGTTTTTTTCGGTTTTGCAGGTTTATGTAGATTCTTTACAAGCTTTTCTACGTCACGGACACTCAGCTTTTCATCAAAAATACGTTGTGCCAGATTGTACTGTTCTTCCGGATTTTCTACTGCCAGCAAAGCTCTCGCATGTCCGGTGCTGATCATTTCATCCACTACCATACGCTGTACTTCATCATTCAATTTCAACAGACGAATAGAGTTTGTAACAGCAGCACGGCTCTTGGATACTCTCTCTGCTACCTCATCCTGTTTCAAGTGAAACTCTGTCAGTAATCTCTTGTATGCCTGTGCTTCTTCAATGGGATTCAGATCTTCACGCTGAATATTCTCAATCAGGGAAATCTCCACGATTTCCTGCTCTGTATAATTACGAATGATAACGGGAACTTCTTTCAAACCTGCCAGTTTGGCCGCACGCCATCTTCTCTCTCCGGCAATGATTTCATAATAATCCTTACGATCCTGTACCAAAATCGGCTGCAGCAGACCAAACTGTTTGATGGAATCTGCCAGTTCCTGCAGAGCGTCCTCATCAAAATTCTTACGGGGCTGTTCTCTGTTCGGCTCTACCTTTGTAATCTTTACAAGAGTCTGCGGTTCCTTTTCTTCTGTTGCTGTCTTTGCTTTGGTTATTACTTCTTTTTTTGTCTTCGTTTCCCCTAACGCATTAGGTATCAAGGAGTCCAGACCTTTTCCCAATCCTCTTGCTGCCATATCGTTTTCTCCTATACTCTTCTTTCCTATCTTTATTTGTTCTTTATTACTTCTTCCGCCAGCTGCATGTAAGCTTCCGCACCGGCAGATTTAGGATCATACATATTGATAGGCATACCATAACTGGGTGCTTCTGCCAGTCTGATATTTCTGGGAATCAATGTATTATACACCTTTTGATTCAGATTTTGTTTGACATTTTCTACCACCTGCATAGACAGATTGGTACGGGAATCATACATAGTGAAAACGACACCATCAATATTAAGATTTGGGTTCAATCTTTCTTTTACCAGATTAATGGTATGGATTAACTGGCTTAATCCTTCCAATGCATAATACTCACATTGAATAGGAACCAACACACTGTCCGCTGTTGTCATGGAATTAATAGTCAGCATATTTAGAGAAGGAGGACAATCAATAATAATAAAATCATAATCATCCTTCACATAATCTACTTCATTCTTTAAAATAAATTCCTTCTTATCTACTCCGATCAGTTCGATTTCCGCAGCTGCCAGATTTACATTTGAGGGAACTACGGATACATTTTTGATCACATCTGGAATAATACAGTCTTTAATAGAACACTCTCCCAAAATTAATTCATAAATAGTATCTTCCAGTTCATTCTTTTCAATTCCAAATCCACTGGTCGTGTTTCCCTGCGGATCTGTGTCGATTACTAATACCTTTTTTTCTTTTGCAGCCAGAGATGCAGATAAATTAATGGACGTAGTTGTCTTACCTACGCCGCCTTTCTGGTTTGCTATTGCAATAATTCTACCCATACTTATTTTTTCACCATGTCTTTCTTGTTAATTTAGCCGTGCAAACCTCTGGACTGTCTGTCCATATCTTCTACAACGATGTCATAGATTTCACCGAGGGAAGCACAATACTCCAAAACCTTCCAGGGCTCATTGGTATGGAAATGAATCTTGATCAACTCCTCATCTCCTACTGCTAACAGACAATCTCCCTTGAAATGTTCTGTAATATAATCGTTAATTTCATCTTCATCCAGATCTGTTCCTTCAATTAATAACTGTGTATCATATTTAAATTCTAACATTATAAGATCCTCCATTCTATGATGCAAGTCACTCTATAATAATATCATGAGCATTTCTATGTTACAAGGTAAAAATGCTACAAAAAGTTGATACTTTATACTTATTTATTCTTCTCTTTACTAGATGTTGTGGATGTGTTTTTCTGTTTTTTGAGTAAATATCATGTTTCACGCTAGATATGCAAAATGTTTCACATTTTTATCTACTATATCTTGGGCTTTAATGTTTCACGTGAAACATTATCTAGTGTAATTTTCTACTCTATCCATAAAATGTTTCACGTGAAACATTTTATCTATGATTATCTATATATAGTGATGATGCAAAAAAGATATTTGTGTATCTTGTTTTGTTACAATACCTATGTTAGGATTAGTTTAAATTTATATATGAGGTAATCAATATGGCTATTAATAAAGTAAGAGAATATTTTAAACCTTTTCAGATGGATGATCACATTTTGGAATTTAATGTATCCAGTGCTACGGTAGAATTAGCTGCAGAAGCGTTACACTGCGAAGGGCAAAGAATTGCAAAGACAATGTCCTTCTTAGTCGGAGATCAACCAATTCTAATTGTAACAGCCGGTGATACTAAAATTGACAATGCAAAATACAAACACTATTTTGGAGCAAAAGCAAAAATGATACCGGGAGAAGATGTTGAGAAGATTATTGGTCATGCCATCGGTGGCGTATGTCCTTTTGCAGTGAAAGAAAATGTTAAAGTATATTTAGATAAATCTTTGAAAAGATTTGAAACTGTTTTTCCCGCTGCAGGAAGTTCTAACAGTGCGATTGAATTGACAATCTCCGAATTAGAAAAATACTCCAACTTCCTGCAGTGGGTAGATGTTTGTAAGGGATGGCAGGACTCTGTTGTCTAATATAATTTGATAAGATTATTTTTTATAGCAAACACAGCTGCCTGTGTACGATCGGATACATCTATCTTTTTAAAAATATTAGAAATATGATTTTTAACAGTTCTCTCACTGATATTCAGAGAAGTTGCGATTTCCTTATTGAACATTCCATTTGCCACTTCAATCAGGACTTCCAGCTCTCTCTTTGTGAGGCTGTTGATTTTCTCTTTATCCACATCTCTGGATACCAGTCGGCTATTCAATGCCGGAACAAGACTGGGCTGAATATAGGTATCTCCATTCATAATACAATGAATAGCATTCTTTAATTCAGCAGATTCCGCATCTTTCATAATATAGCCATCAACACCGATATCAACAGCTTTCAAAAGATATTCCACTTCATTATGTACTGTAAGTACCAACACTTTGACGGAAATATTTTTCTTTTTAATTTCCTGAAGTACTTCTATTCCATTCATAACAGGCATGTTAATATCCAGCAGCAAAATATCCGGATGAACCGCCAATAGCTGCTCCATACATTCCACACCATTATTAGCCTCAGCAACTACAGAAATAGAACCGTCAAATTCCAATAACTGACGAATTCCTTCTCTCATAAGAACATGATCATCTGCCAACATTACTTTAATACTCATTTGATATCCTCGCTTATATCTGCATTTATCACTCTGTCAATTTATCCAATGGATTTCTGATTTATATCCAATGGAATATCTATCTCGATCCTGGTACCTTTTCCCATAGCAGAACTTACATGAATCGTACCATCCAAAAGGATAATACTTTCATGGATCAATGCCAATCCGAAATGTTTATTAGCCTTATCTTCTGCTTCTTCCAAGTTAAATCCCTTACCGTTATCCTGTATCGTAATAGAATATCTATCCTCGATTTTTTTGCAATGAAACAAAATTTGTGTAGCTTCCGCATGCTTTTGGATATTCATAAGACATTCCTGAACAACACGATACAGTGTCACACAAAAATAATCATCTGTTTCACATGAAATATCATCAATAGCAATATCCATGGAATATTGTCTATCCGCATTTAACAGGTCTAACAATCTTTCAAAAGATGCTTTCAAACCAAGATCTTCAAATGTCATAGGACGAAGATTAAAAATAGTACTTCGAATATCTTCAATGACATTATGTAACCCTTTACTTACAACACTCAATTCCATCTTGGCTCTGACTGGATCTTTATCAATGTATAAAGATGCCAATTCAATCTTGTGAACAAAATGAGCTATATTCTGAAGAGAAGTATCATGGAGTTCCGAAACAATTCTCTTTCTCTCTGACTCCAACATTTCAATCATCATTTTACCATTTTCTGTATTACAGGTCCTGATATCCGGTTTGCAAATTTCATCCATATTCATATAATACCTCACAGAACATATGTTCTATTTGTAGATATTCCATTATTTTCATATTTTAAAGGAATTTTGTTATCATGTAAACATTTTTTGAGCACTACAAAAATCTTAACAAATATTTTACAAAGGTTCTTTAGAAGGTAAACCTGCTTTTCTGGGATACTTGGCAGGGGTTGTTTTTTCTTTCGTAATTATAAACAGATTACGGTAGATATCGGAATCCGGAAGTGTAAACTCGATCTGTCCGTCCATTTTTCCACCAAGTATTTTTATGGCATGCTGTGCCGCATTCATTTCATCTACAATCTTCTCTGATTTATAAGAAATGAACTTTCCACCTATTTTTACAAAAGGAAGACAATACTCCGATAACGTAGTCAGATTAGCTACTGCTCTGGACACACAGAGATCATATTTTTCTCTGCATTTTCCAGGCTTGGCAAAATCTTCCGCACGACCGTGGATTGTCTCTACGCCGGTAAGTTCCAAAGCGGCGACCACTTCATTCAGAAAATTGATTCTCTTATTCAGTGAATCCAATAAAGTCACTTGTAGATTCGGAAAAGCAATCTTCAGGGCAAGCCCGGGAAATCCGGCACCTGTTCCTACATCTATCACTGTCTTCTTCTGTGTAACATCATAAGCTTTACAGAGAGAAATGCTATCCACAAAATGTTTCTTCATGACTTCGTCATATTCCGTAATTGCTGTAAGATTCATAACTTCGTTCCATTCCACCAGCATTTCGTAATATTTCAAAAATTGTTCAATCTGTCCAGCGCTCAAAGTCACACCAAGAGCTTTACAATCTTTTTCGAATTGTTCTGTATTGTAATCTGCCATGTATTCCTCCGCAGTATTCTATTTCGTCACCTTATAATGTTCCAGATATACCAGTAACACGGAAATATCCGCAGGAGACACTCCTGAAATACGGGAAGCCTGTCCCACAGAAATCGGACGAAACTCTTTTAGTTTCTGTCTTGCTTCTAATCTAAGGGAAGGAACTTCATCATAATCCAGCGTTTCCGGAATCATTTTTTTCTCCATCTTACGATACTGTTCTACCTGACGTTTCTGTCGTATGATATATCCCTCATATTTGATTTCTATCTCAACCTGTTCCACAACCGCAGGGGGTAAAGGCTGTCTCTCTTTATCGATCGGAGCCAATGCTTCATATCCCAGCTCCGGTCTGCAGATCAATTCTGCCAGAGTTGCTGCGGTTTTCAGAGTAGAACTGCCGCTCTCTTCCAGAAAATGCTGCATTTCTTTATTGGCACCTACAGAAGTATTTTTCAGTCGCTGAATCTCCAGATCAATCAATGCTTCCTTTTCCACTAAAGCATCATATTCCTGCTGTGAGATCAACCCTATTTCATACCCCTTTTTACGAAGGCGCAGATCTGCATTATCCTGGCGCAATAACAGACGATACTCCGCTCTGGAAGTCATCATACGGTAAGGTTCTCTGTTATCCTTGGTCACCAGATCATCGATCAATACACCGATATAACTCTCAGAACGATCCAGGATCAAAGGCTCTCGGTGCAGAATTGACATTGCTGCATTGATTCCGGCTATCAATCCCTGGGACGCAGCTTCTTCATATCCACTGCTTCCGTTAAACTGTCCACCACTGAACAGACCACTGATATTCTTGAATTCCAGAGAAGGATTCAGCTGTTTTGCATTGATGCAGTCATATTCAATGGCATAGGCATTTCTTACGATTTCACAATGTTCCAGCCCGGGAACCGTACGATACATAGCTAACTGTACATCCTCCGGCAGAGAAGAAGACATGCCGCCGACATACATTTCATTCGTGTGCAGACCTTCCGGCTCGATAAATACCTGATGTCTCTCTTTTTCCGCAAATTTTACGACCTTATCTTCAATAGAAGGACAATATCTGGGGCCTGTTCCTTCAATGATACCTGCATAAATAGGAGAACGATCCAAATTATTCCGGATGATTTCATGAGTATTCTCATTAGTATAAGTCAACCAGCAGGATGCCTGTTCCTTTTGAATGGAATCCGGGTCTGTAGAAAAAGAAAAAGGAACGATCCTCTCATCTCCAAACTGCTCTTCCATCTTGGAAAAATCAAGGGAACGCTTATCCATTCTGGCCGGAGTTCCTGTCTTGAAACGACGCATCTCAATCCCCATGGCTTTCAGGGAATCTGTCAGATGATTGGCTGCCTGCAGTCCATTGGGACCGGTATGAGTAATGGATTCACCGCACAGACATCTGGCACGCAGATATGTTCCGGTACAGAGCACCACTGCTTTGCATTCATAAATAGCACCGGTAAATGTTTTAAGACCGATGATTTTCTTTTTCTGATCTTCGGTCTCTTCCCAGAGCAATTCACAGACCTCTGCCTGTTTGATCAGAAGATTTTCCTGATTTTCCAATACCTTACGCATTGCTCTGGAATATTCCGCTTTATCTGCCTGCGCCCGCAGAGAATGTACAGCAGGCCCTTTGGACACATTCAGCATTTTCGACTGAATAAAGGTTTTATCAATATTTTTACCCATCTCTCCGCCCAGGGCATCCAGTTCTCTGACCAGATGTCCTTTGGAGGATCCTCCTACATTTGGATTACAGGGCATCAATGCGATACTGTCTACACTTACTGTAAAGATCACAGTCTTCAGACCCAGTCTGGCACAGGCTAATGCCGCTTCACATCCGGCGTGACCTGCACCCACCACACATACATCTACTTGCTTCTTTAGTTCCATAGTATTTTTCCTTCTTGTTATTACTTTCCCATACAAAATTTAGAGAAAATCTCATTGACCACATCTTCATCTACTTCTTCTCCGATGATCTTACCGAGAGAAGCATAAGCACTGGTCAGGTCAATGGAATAAAAATCTTCCGGCATACCATCTTCAATGCTTCTCTCCACAAGCTGTAAACTGTGTAAAGCATCTTGAAGTGCCTCTTTATGTCGCAGATTGGTAACAACCAATTCATTGTTATGCTTCAATTCTCCCTCGAAAAACATATTCCGGATAGTCTCTTCCAATGCATCCATGCCGGAATCTTCGGAAGAAGGATCAATAGTAGAGGTCCGCAGAATTCGAATATTCTTCGTTTCTTTCAATGCCTGCGTCAATTTATCCTTCAATATCTCTTCTGTAATCTGATTTTTCAGATCCGATTTATTTAAGAGGATAATGGCTTTTTTCCCTTCCAGTAAAGGAATAATATTTTCATCATCTTCATCCAGCGTTCCGGAAGCATCCACCACATACAGGATCATATCTGCTTCAACCGCATATTTCTTCGCACGTTCCACACCTATTTTTTCAACCACATCCTGTGTCTCATGAATTCCCGCAGTATCAATCATATTCAGACTGATACCATGCAGATTGATGGTCTCATGCAGTGCATCTCTGGTAGTTCCGGCAATTTCCGTTACAATCGCTCTTTCCTCTCCCAACAACATATTCAGCAAAGAAGACTTACCGGCATTGGGTTTTCCCACGATCACTGTGGAAATTCCCTCTTTCATCAATCTTCCGTTATCCGCCGTTGCCAGAAGCTTCCTGATTTCTTTTTCAAAACCGGTCACTTTCCCGGCTAACTGCTCCGGATATCCCTCCAGACTAATATGCTCCGGATCATCCAAAGCCGATTCGATAAAAGCAATCTGGTACAAGATTTCTTCCCGCAGAATGCGAACTTTATCGGAAAGCTGTCCTTTTAACTGACTTACAGAAGAAGAAAGCGCATATTCATTCTGTGAATGAATCACATCAATGACAGCTTCTGCCCGGGACAGATCAATTCTGCCGTTTAAAAAAGCTCTCTTGGTGAATTCTCCGGGCTCTGCCAATCTGGCACCAGCCTTTAGAACCTCTTCCAATACTTTCTGCATGACCAGAACACCGCCGTGACAGTTAATTTCCACCGTATCCTCCATGGTGTAGCTTTTGGGCGCTTTCATGACAGATACCATTACTTCATCAATAACATTTTCTTTCTGATCTACAATGTAACCATAATGAATGGTATGAGTCTGCACATTCCTGATAATCTTTTTTCCGGATGCAGAACGAAAAATATTATCTACTATATATATGGCATTTTCACCACTGATTCTTACAATTCCGATTCCGGAATCTGATAGAGCCGTGGCAATGGCTGCTATGGTTTCATTTTCATAATTTTGCATATTCATAAACTTTCTTTTTTATAAACAAAAAATACTAAAAGATACTATTCGAAAACATAGACAAATTATACTCCAAAAAAAGGGGAGTTGTAAATAAAAGCCGGTAACTAGAATGAATTCTAATACCGGCTTTTCTCACTCTTTACTTTGATTATCTCTTAAGAGTAACTACAACTCTTCGGAAAGGTTCCTCTCCTTCACTGTGAGTTGTGACATATTTATCATTCTGCAATGCGGAATGAATAATTCTTCTTTCATAAGGATTCATGGGCTCCAGAGATACGCTTCTCTTGGTTCTCTTAACCTTATAAGCTATGTTCTTGGCAAGATTCTCAAGAGTTTCTTTTCTGCGCTGACGATAATTCTCAGTGTCAACCTTTACATGAATATACTCTTCAGACTCTTTATTGACTACCAGAGATACCAGATACTGTAAGGAATCCAGTGTCTGTCCTCTCTTACCGATCAGAACACCCATCTCATTACCTCTTAAATCGATGTCCATGTTCTTTTCTTCTTCATCATATTTGATGTCAACTGCTACTTCCATATTCATTGCCTGGAATACATCATTTAAAAATACTCTGGCAACTTCCTCTACGGAACTCTTCTTTACAGATGCCTTGATTACAGCAGGCTTTGCTCCGATTCCGAGGAATCCGGAAGAACCTTCTTCCACTACCTGATAATCCAGTTTATCACTGGTAACACCCAGCTTCTGACAAGCTTCTGTAATAGCATCACTGACTGTCTTTGCAGATACTTCGATCATGTCCATATATAACACCCTGCCTTTCTACAACCTGCAAACTTCCTATTTGCGACTGTTCTTCTCGTTATAATCTCTGACCATATTTGCTTTAGCCATCATACTTCCGGGCTTAGCTTCTTTTACTTCGGAATAGCTGTCAGCAGATACTTCGCTGTTATCAACCTTAGAAGAAATATTTGCTTTCTTCTGAATGTTCTTGGTACTTATAGAAGCGTAAGCATTCAGCTTATCCTGCTGTTCTTTCATCTTCTCCAGCTTTTTCGCACTCTTTGCTGAATTTTTCCTGATAATATCATCAAAATCCATCTTATCAATGTGCTTATTGATCACAATCTGCTGGATACTTCTGACAACACTACCTGCTACCCAGTAAAGACCCAGACCGGATGGTAATGTGAAGCAGAACCATGCAGACATCAAAGGCATTATCATATTCATGGTCTTCATGGAAGAAGCCATTGCTGCAGCCTGATCATTACCATTGTTAGAAGTATCCTGCTGAGGCATCAGCTTTACGTTGATCCACTGTGTCAATGCAGACAAAACAGGAATAGCGATTGCTCCTATTACTAAAAGCCATGCTCCGCTGGCCCATGCTTCCTTCAACAGATAAGAAGGAGAGTTACCAATGTTGAGTCCCAGAAAATTGTTATACTCTTCCAGCTTGCTTACCGTATTGGTCACATCTGCTGCAAGAGAGGGGAACTTCTCACTAATGCTGGCAAAATCAGCGGTAGATGCCTTGTTCAGACAGTCAATGATCGTATTCTGTACATATTCACTATGTGTTCCGGCTACAAAGCCTGCATTCGTGAACTGCTTACTGTACATAGCGGAATTGCTCAGATTCTGAACCAGCTCCGTTGCACCGGCTGTATCAATAATATTGTCTACCAGAGGGAAGAAGGCTTCCTTAACTCTGCCTACATAAGCCGGAATTGCATAAATTACACGATACAAAGCAAACAGGATTGGCATCTGGATCAGCATATACAGACAGCTGCCGGTAGGAGATACTCCGTATTTAGCATATACTGCCTGAATTTCCTGATTCTGTGCCAGCTGGGCATCCTGATCCTTACGATTCTTGTATTTTGCCTGAATTGCCTGAATCTCAGGATTCATCTTCGCAGAAAGCTTGGAGAATTTCTGCTGTTTGATGGTAAGAGGCATCATCAACAGGTTCACAACAATTGTAAAAAGGATGATTGCAAGACCGATATTGGGAATACCGATCATATTCAGAACTTCAAAAATTCCCTCCATTATCTTACCAAGCAGCCATGCTACCTGTCCGATAATGAATGTGGAATTCTGTGTTAAAAGAATACCGTTCATTTATCCTCCTAATAAGTGCCATTATCTAAAATTTTACGGTACAGGATCATATCCGCCCTTGGAAAAAGGATTACATCTCAAAATTCTCCAGGCTGCCAGAAGTCCTCCCTTTATCACACCATATTTTTCAATGGCTTCCAGACCATATTGAGAACAACTGGGAACATAAGGACATTTAGTTCCCTTATAAGGCGAAATATATTTCTGATAAAATCTGATCATGGCTATCAATATTTTTTTCATATACGATTCACATTTAATCATTATAAAAATAAATTTTTATAACATGATGAAGTTTTGCAAGATGCAGCAATGCACTTTCCGCTTCTTCATATCCTATAGAAGCCGCTGCCGGTCTTGCAATGATTACCATATCCAAACCACTATTGAATACACTTTCATGTAATCTGTAACTTTCTCTGACCAGTCGTGTAATCCGATGTCTTACCACACTGTTACCGACTTTTTTACTTACACTGATTCCGATTCTGTTCTTATCAAGGCCATTTTCCTTCACATACATGATAAAGTACTTGTTGGCATAAGATCTGCCATTCTTGTACACAAAACGGAACTGTTCATTTTTCTTTAATGATTCCGAAAACTGCATGCACTCCTCCAACCGTGAAAGTTAAGAGAAAAAAAGGTCACATTGCTGTGACCTATGCGGATAATTTCTTTCTTCCTTTTGCACGTCTTGCTGCTAAAACTTTTCTTCCACCGGGAGTACTCATTCTGGCTCTGAAACCGTGAACCTTGGAATGGGAACGCTTTTTAGGCTGAAATGTCATCTTCATGGAAAGGCACCTCCTTCTCTAAACCTTCTTATATAAAAAGGTAAACATATTTTTCAACATTTAGGCACATAAAAAATGCGCCTTCCTTTCGGAAAATAGCATATTGATTGTAATGTAAAAGCCAATCAATGTCAAGCAAAAATCCATAAAAATGCTGAAAAATCAAGAGAAAATCAGCTTTCTGAAATTATGAAAAATTTTTAAAATGAGTTATCCACATAGATATGCACCATATTTACCCACAAACGAGTTATCCACAGCCTGTTGATTATTTGTGGATAATTATTTTTTTCATAGGGATATTCTGTGCAAATCACGTGTAAAAGTGGACAAATATAGCGAAAATGTGGATATCTCTAAAATTGTAATATTTATCCACATATACACATAGCTATCCACAATGCCTGTTTATATACCAAGTTATGAACATCTTTATCAACATATTGTGGATAACTTTATCCATGTCCTGTTCATAACTTACATTTGAATTATTTTAAATTCTATTATACAATGAAATGGAGTTTCGCATAATGGGACTCTTAGCGGGAGGAAATCAATGGACGCAATCAAAGAAAACTGGACTACTATTAAGGAAGCTGTCAGAAGAGAATACAGTCTCTCTGACATTTCTTATCATACATGGGTGGAGCCTTTGGAATTTCATAACGTGGTAAATGATGTCGTAAGTATCATCATTCCCTCTGACCAGGCCCATGCCCTGAATTACATTTCTTCTAAATATAAGAGCTTTTTTCAGGTAACGATTACCGAAATGTTTGATCATCCTTATGATATCAGCTTTATTTTGGAAAAAGATGTCCAGGCGGAAGAACCTGTAGAAAATGAACTGTCTGCTCCTAATCAGATCTATGGCATTAATTATGAAGATGCTCATCTGAACCCTAAGTACAAATTTGATACTTTCGTCGTAGGCAGCAACAATAAATTTGCGCATTCCGCATCTCTTGCGGTAGCGGAGTCTCCCGGAGAAGTCTACAATCCTCTCTATTTATATGGAGGACCCGGTCTGGGCAAAACGCACCTGATGCATTCCATCGGACATTTTATTTTAGAACAGGATCCGGACAAAAAGGTACTCTATGTTACCAGTGAGGAATTTACCAATGAAGTGATCGAATCTATCCGTAGTGGTAATGCGGCTTCCATGACCAAGCTGCGTGAAAAATACCGTAATGTCGATGTGCTCATGGTCGATGACGTACAATTCATTATCGGTAAAGAAAGTACCCAGGAGGAATTCTTCCATACCTTCAATGCCCTGCACGCTGCTCACAAACAGATCATTCTGTCCTCCGATAAGCCGCCCAAGGAAATGGAGACTTTGGATGAACGATTCCGTTCCCGTTTCGAATGGGGTCTGATCGCTGATATCCAGCCGCCCGATTATGAGACCAGAATGGCCATTTTACGGAAAAATGCAGAGACCTACGACCGTCAGATTGACGAAGAGATCATCAAGTATATTGCTACGAATATCAAATCCAATATTCGTGAGCTGGAAGGCGCATTTAACAAGATCATTGCTTTTGCAAAATTAAATAAAGTAGATCTGACACTCTCCCTGGCAGAGGAAGCTCTGAAGGATGTCATCTACCCGAATAAGCCCAAGGAGGTCACTCCTACCCTTATAATTAATGTGGTTGCAGAACATTTTGGCGTAAAACCGGAAGATATTACTTCCAAGAAGCGAAATTCCGAGTTCGTACAGCCCCGTCAGGTCGTTATGTATCTGTGCAGAGAACTGACAGATACTTCTTATACTAATATAGGTAAGTTATTGGGCAAAAAAGATCATACCACTATTATTCACGGTGTTAATAAGGTTGCAGCAGAAATTAAGACCAATGAAGAACTTCGTAATAAGATAGATATTATAACAAAGAAAATAAACCCTTCTTAAAAGATTAATCCTCCTTAGGGGATATCTGTTTATACTTTTTATTATTTTGAGGACAAGCTGTGTATATCTCAGGAATAAATGATATCAGCCTGTTGATAACTTGTTTGAAGGCTCTGAAACGGAATCCGAAGAGTGTGAATAAGCTGAGAGTTATTCTTAGGTTATTCTGCCAAATCCACTAAGATTTCCATTCCCTTTTTCCTTGAAAAATAGTATAATAAGACTGGTTATGCACATATCAACAGCCTTTATTAAGAAGACTACGAAATTCTTTTAATATTTTTATATAACGCGCCTCTGCGCATACGCAAATCAACCAGAAAGGAAGTTATACACACATGAAATTAGTCTGTTCGAAAGCCAATCTTTTAAACGGCGTACAAACTGTATCAAAAGCTGTTCCCAGTAAGACTACCATGTCTATTCTGGAATGTATTTTAGTAGATGCTGCCAATGGAGAGATCAAACTTACTGCCAATGATATGGAGCTTGGCATTGAGACTACCATAGAAGGACAGATCATAGAAAAAGGTATCATTGCCCTGGATGCCAAAATGTTTTTGGAAATCGTACGTAAGCTTCCTGACAGTGATATTACCATTGAGACTGATGCTTCTTACAAAGTAGTCATCACTTGTGAAAAAGCAAAATTTACTATTATAGGTAAATCCGGTGAAGATTTTTCTTATCTCCCTGTCGTAGAAAAAGATGACAGTATTGTAATGAGCCAGTTTACACTGAAGGAAGTCGTAAGACAGACTATCTTCTCTATTTCTGACAATGATAATAATAAACTGATGACAGGTGAGCTTTTTGACATCAACGGAGAAGAATTCAAGATCGTATCCCTGGACGGACATCGTATCTCTATCAGGAAGATCCAGCTGAAGAACAGCTATTCTCCGAAAAAGGTTGTTGTTCCCGGTAAGACTCTGAACGAAGTAAGCAAGATTTTACCCGGAGATGCAGACAGTGATGTAACGATCTCCTTTACCGAAAAACACATCGTATTCGAATTTGATAAAACTGTTGTGGTATCCCGTTTGATTGAGGGAGAATATTTCAAGATCGACCAGATGCTCTCCAGTGATTATGAGACAAAGGTAAGAGTCAATAAAAAAGAGTTCTTAAACTGTATCGATCGTGCTACCCTTCTGGTAAAAGAAGGCGATAAGAAGCCTATTATCGTAAATATTACGGATAGCGGAATGGAACTGAAAATCAATTCCGCTCTGGGAAGCATGAACGAAGAAATTGATATTCAGAAGCAGGGTAAGGATCTGATGATCGGATTCAACCCGAAGTTCCTGATCGATGCACTCCGTGTCATTGATGATGAGGAAGTAGATCTGTATATGGTAAATCCCAAGGCTCCCTGCTTTATCAAGAATGCAGAGGAAAGCTATATTTACCTGATCCTTCCCGTGAACTTTACAACAGTGGCTTAAAAATTAAGAACAGAGGGTAAATCAATGCATAAGATCCGTTTAAAGGATGATTATATTAAGCTTGGTCAGGCATTAAAAGCAGCCGGTGTGGTAGAATCCGGTGTGGATGCCAAGTTCGCCGTACAGGATGGCCTGGTAAAGGTGAACGGACAGACAGAAACCCAGCGTGGCAAAAAGCTGATATCCGGAGATAAAGTGGAATATGATGGTGAGACCATCGTAATAGAATAAGCAGGTTACTATGATCATCAAATCAATCGAATTGGCAGATTACAGGAATTATGATTCTCTTGTGCTGCAGTTTGACCGGGGGACAAATATCCTCTACGGAGACAATGCGCAGGGCAAGACCAATATCCTGGAAGCAATCTATGTAGCTGCCACCACAAAATCGCATAAGGGAAGCAAGGACAGAGAAATCGTTAATTTCGACAAAGAAGAGGCACATATCAGAACTTATCTGGAGAAAGACGGCAAAGAAATCCGTGTGGATATGCATCTGAGAAAGTCCAAATCCAAAGGAATTGCCATAGATGGCCAGAAGATCAAGAAAGCGGCGGATCTTCTGGGGCTTTGTAATGTTGTGTTTTTCTCTCCGGAAGACTTGGGAATCATTAAAAACGGTCCCTCTGAGCGGAGAAGATTTGTAGATATGGAACTGTGCCAGCTGGACAATTTCTATCTCTACAATCTCAATCATTACAACAAAATTGTCAATCAGCGTAACAAGCTTCTCAAAGATATGTATATGAATCCGGATCTGAAGGAAACTCTGACTATCTGGGATATGCAGCTGGTATCTTACGGAAGTAAGATCATAGAGAGAAGAAAGCTGTTCGTGGAACAGCTCAATGAGATCATTTATGAGATTCATAAGAAATTGTCCGGTGGGCGGGAAGAAATCCGTATCCAGTATGAGCCGGATGTGGAACTGGATGAATTTGAAAGTAAGCTGAGAAACAGTCAGGACCGGGATATGCGGGCAAAAATGACATCTGTGGGACCCCACAGAGATGATTTTTCCTTCCTGGTAGGTGACGTGGATATACGAAAGTTCGGATCACAGGGGCAACAGCGTACTGCTGCTCTTTCCTTGAAATTATCCGAGATCGAGCTGGTAAAAAGGATTACGAAAGATACGCCGGTATTATTACTTGATGATGTATTGTCTGAACTGGACAGTAACCGGCAAAACTATCTGTTGAACAGTATCGGGGATATTCAGACCATCATTACCTGTACCGGTCTGGAGGAATTTGTAAATAACCGGTTTGAAATCAACCAGGTATTCAAAGTATCCGCCGGAACTGTCACCTGTGTAAATGAAAATATGGGATTGAAATCGGAACCGGAAAAAACTCCGGAAGATGCGTATAATTTTGGCAGCCTGTAGGGCAGAATGTGAGGAATCATGAGCGAAGAAAATATGAATAATACCGCAGTAGAACATGAATACGGTGCGGATCAGATTCAGATATTGGAAGGTCTGGAAGCTGTAAGAAAGCGTCCGGGAATGTACATTGGTACCACATCCAGCAGAGGACTGCATCATCTGGTATACGAGATCGTAGACAATGCGGTAGATGAAGCACTGGCAGGATTCTGTGATACCATTGACGTAACCATTAATGAAGACAATTCCATCACCGTTATCGATAACGGACGAGGAATTCCGGTAGGTATTAACCATAAAGCAGGCATCCCCGCAGTAGAAGTTGTATTTACCATTCTGCATGCCGGCGGCAAATTCGGCGGTGGGGGATACAAAGTATCCGGTGGTCTGCACGGTGTAGGTGCATCGGTTGTAAATGCCCTCTCCAACTGGCTGGAAGTGGAAATCTGCCAGGGTGGCAAGGTATATAAGCAGCGTTACGAGAGAGGTCATGTATGCTATCCTCTGAAAGAAATAGGAACCTGTCCTATGGAAAAGACCGGAACGAAAGTTACTTTCCTGCCGGATGATACTATTTTTACTGAGACAACAGTATATGATTTTGAGGTATTGAAGAGACGACTCAGAGAGATGGCATTCCTGACCAAGGGACTGCGTATCATTTTAAGAGATAATCGTACCGAAGAGGAAGCTTCTCTGGAAGGTGTTTCTGTCATTGACAGTGCAGCTGTGGAAGCTATGTCTACAGAGCACGAAAAAAATCAGATCAGTGAGCTGTTACAGCGGGCACAGGAAGATGCACAGGAAGCAGGAGCTTCCACAGAAGCATCGGCTTCTGAAGAAAATTCAGCTTCTGCGGATTCAGCAAATGACTCAGAGGCATTTGCTGATGCTTTTGCTACCTCCGAAGAATCTACCAAAGCCCGTAGCGGCGGCAAAATCGGCAAGATACATACCATTACTCTGGAAAATGGTAAGAAGCAGAAGGTTGTTGAGTTTTACTACGAAGGTGGTATCAAGGAATTTGTTGCTTATCTGAACAAGAGTAAGGAGCCTTTATACGAAAATATTCTGTATTTTGAAGGTGAGAAGAACAATGTGTACGTGGAAGTATCCTTCCAGCACAATGATTCTTATAACGAGAGTGTATTCAGTTTTGTAAATAATATTAATACTCCTGAGGGAGGTACGCATTTACAGGGCTTTAGAAATGCTATTACGAAGACTTTTAATGATTATGCCAGAAGCGCAAAACTGTTAAAAGACAGTGAGCCAAATCTGTCCGGTGAAGATATCCGTGAAGGACTGACCGCTATTGTCAGTGTTAAGATCGAGGATCCCCAGTTCGAAGGACAGACCAAGCAGAAACTTGGTAACAGTGAGGCAAGAGGTGCAGTTGACAATATTGTCAGTGAGCAGCTGACTTATTTCTTAGAGCAGAATCCTCAGATTGCAAAAACTATCTGTGAAAAATCCATTCTGGCACAGCGTGCCAGAGAGGCAGCCAGAAAGGCAAGAGACCTCACCAGAAGAAAGACCGCTTTGGATACCATGGCTCTGCCCGGTAAGCTGGCAGACTGTTCCGATAAGGATCCGAAAAACTGTGAAATCTACATCGTAGAGGGAGACTCCGCAGGAGGAAGTGCAAAAACAGCTCGTTCCCGTGCCACTCAGGCAATCCTGCCCTTACGTGGTAAAATCCTGAATGTAGAAAAAGCGAGACTGGATAAAATCTATGCCAACGCCGAGATCAAAGCAATGATCACAGCGTTTGGTACAGGTATTCATGAAGATTTTGATATTACAAAGCTTCGTTATAACAAGATCATCCTGATGACCGATGCCGATGTAGATGGAGCGCATATCAGTACTCTTCTGCTGACCTTTATCTATCGGTTTATGCCGGAGCTGATCAAGCAGGGACATGTGTTCCTGGCGAAACCGCCTCTGTATAAGCTGGAAAAAAACAAAAAGGTATGGTATGCCTACAGCGATGAAGAATTAGACAGCATTTTAAGTGAAGTAGGCCGTGACCAGAACAATAAGATCCAGCGTTATAAAGGGCTGGGAGAGATGGATGCGGAACAGCTCTGGGAGACCACCATGGATCCCGAGAGACGTATTCTGCTCAGAGTTAATTACGATGAAGAGACAGAATCCGAACTGGATCTGACTTTTACTACCCTGATGGGCGATAAGGTAGAACCCAGAAGAGAATTCATCGAAGAAAATGCCCAGTTTGTTAAGAATCTGGACATCTAGTAACTATGATGACCAAAAGGCAGCCTTGAAAAGGCGTTTTGAGGATTAGAATCTAAATAGTTACGGTATTTAATAATAGAGAGTCGTATTTTACGACAGATTGTGAGGAAACATGAACGACGATATTTTTGATAAGCCTTCGGAGGCTGAGATTGATAAAATCCATGAAGTCGATCTGAAAGAAAAAATGGAAACTTTCTATATCGACTATGCCATGAGTGTTATCGCATCCCGTGCGCTTCCGGATGTGAGGGATGGTCTGAAGCCGGTACAGAGACGTGTACTCTATTCCATGATCGAACTGAACAATGGTCCCGACAAGCCGCATCGTAAGAGTGCCCGTATTGTCGGTGATACCATGGGTAAATATCATCCTCATGGTGACAGCTCCATCTACGGTGCATTGGTTAATATGGCACAGGACTGGTCTACGCGTTATCCTCTGGTAGATGGCCACGGTAACTTTGGTTCCATGGATGGTGACGGTGCTGCTGCAATGCGTTATACCGAGGCAAGACTTTCCAAAATTTCCATGGAATTATTAGCAGATATCGGTAAGAATACCGTAGATTTTGTACCAAACTTTGATGATACCGAAAAAGAACCTGTTGTACTCCCCAGCCGTTATCCCAATCTGCTGGTAAACGGTACTACCGGTATTGCCGTAGGTATGGCTACTAATATTCCGCCTCATAATCTCCGTGAAGTGGTACAGGCTGTCGTAAAAATTATTGATAATCGTGTGGAGGAAGACAGAGAGACTACCATTGATGAGATTCTTCCCATTGTAAAAGCTCCTGATTTTCCTACCGGTGGACTGATCCTGGGTACCAGAGGCTGTGAAGAGGCTTATCGTACCGGTCGTGGTAAAATCAGAGTCCGTGCGGTAACGAATATTGAGACACTTCCCAATGGCAAAAGCCAGATCATTGCTACCGAACTGCCCTATATGGTCAACAAGGCAAACCTGATCATCAAGATCGCTGAGCTGGTAAAATTGAAAAAAATCGACGGTATCACAGATATCCGAGATGAATCCAACCGTGAAGGTGTCCGCGTGGTCATCGAGCTTCGTAAGGATGCCAATGCTAACGTGATTCTGAATCAGCTGTACAAGCATACACAGCTGCAGGATACTTTTGGTGTGATCATGCTGGCGTTGATCAACAATCAGCCCAAGGTCATGAATCTGCTGGATATGTTGACCTACTACCTGAAGCATCAGGAGGATGTCGTTACCAGAAGAACCAGATATGATCTGAATAAAGCAGAGGAAAGAGATCATATTTTACAGGGATTGTTAAAAGCTCTGGATTTCATTGATGAAGTAATCACCATCATCCGCGGCAGCCAGAATGCCCAGATTGCAAAAGAAAGACTGATGGAAAGATTCGAACTCTCTGATGTTCAGGCACAGGCTATCGTAGATATGCGTCTGCGTGCCCTGACAGGTCTGGAAAGAGAGAAGCTGGAAAACGAGCACCAGGATCTGGTGGCGAAAATTGCGGAGTTGAAGGCTATTTTGGCAGATGAAAAGCTGTTATTAGGTGTTATTAAGACAGAAATGAGCACTATCGCCGACAAATACGGTGATGACAGACGTAGTAAGATAGGCTATGATGAACTGGATATCTCCATGGAGGATCTGATTCCGAAGGAAAATACTATCATTGCCATGACCAGTCTCGGTTATATCAAGCGTATGACTGTAGATAATTTCAAGGCACAGAACCGCGGCGGCCGTGGTATCAAGGGAATGCAGACCATTGATGAGGATTATATCGAGGATCTGCTGATGACAACGACTCATCACTATCTGAATTTCTTCACCAATATGGGAAGAGTCTATAGATTAAAGGCTTATGAGATTCCGGAGGCAGGACGTACCGCAAGAGGTACTGCTATCGTGAATCTCCTGCAGTTGGCACCCGGTGAGAAAATCACTGCTATGATTCCTATCCATGAATACAGTGATGACAAAAATCTGTTCATGGTAACCAAGACCGGTATCGTGAAGAAGACGCCTCTGATGGAGTTCTCAAATGTCAGAAAGAATGGGCTGACCGCTATCAATCTTAGAGAAGAGGATGAACTGATAGAGGTGAAGATCACAGACAGTAACAGTGAAATCTTCCTGGTAACCAAACAGGGTATGTGTATCCGCTTCCAGGAGACTGATGTACGGGCTACGGGTAGAGCTTCCATGGGCGTTATCGGTATGAATCTCTCTCCCGGAGATGATATCATCGGCATGCAGTTACAGACCCAGGGCAGTGACCTGCTGATCGTATCCGAAAACGGTATGGGAAAGCGTACCAATATGGATGAATTTACCGTACAGAAACGTGGCGGTAAGGGCGTAAAGTGCTACAAGATCGTGGAAAAGACCGGTGATGTGGTAGGTGCCAAGGCTGTGAATGATGATAATGAGATCATGATGATCACTACCGAAGGAATTATTATTCAGCTGCGTGTACAGGATATTTCTACGTTAAGTAGAATTACTTCCGGTGTCAAGCTGATCAATCTGGATAACGGAGTCAAAGTAGCTCAGATCGCCAAGGTACGTGAGAAGCTTTCCAACGGAGACCATGAATTCGACAATCTTGAGGAAGCCATGGAAGAAGTAGCGCAGGAAGCAGGTTCTGAGGATGAGGACGAAGCAGAAGAAAATCTGATCTTCCCCACCGAGGAAAATGAAGACGATGAGTAATTCATTTTCAAAATAATCCAAAATAAGTATTTATGTTGAGCACTTTTATATTGCAGATGAAGGATGTCTGTGATATAACAAAAGTGCTCAATTTAATGAGTCTGAAATATAAACGAACGGATATTTTACAAAACAGGGTATAAAGTGCATGGGCACAAATTCGTGAGCTTATTAATGTAATAAAAGAGAGGCAGAAAAATGGAATCTTATAGTATTTTCAGAGATCTGGCAATTATTATTATATTTGCCAAAGTATTCGGTATTATTGCAAGAAAATGTAAAGCACCACAGGTGGTAGGTGAGATCATTGCCGGTCTGTTGATCGGACCAAGTGTACTGGGGCTGGTACAGCAGTCGGATTTCCTGATCCAGATGGCAGAAATCGGTGTTATCCTTCTGATGTTCTCCGCCGGACTGGAGACGAATCTGAAGGATCTGATGAAGACGGGATTTGTGGCATTTCTGATCGCATGCATGGGTGTATTTGTTCCTTTGGTAGGAGGAACATTGTTGTACATGGGATTTTACGGAGTGGCACCCTGGGGCTCTGAGAAATTCTATGAAGCTGTATTTATCGGTGTCATTATGACGGCTACCAGTGTAAGTATTACTGTGCAGTCTCTGAAAGAACTGGGAAAACTGAAAGGTAAAGTCGGCACAACAATCATGAGTGCTGCTATTATCGATGATGTCATCGGTATTATCGTACTTACTTTTGTCATCGGATTTAAAAATCCGGATTCCAATCCGGGAAGTGTAGTAATTTCCACTCTCCTCTTCTTCCTGTTTGCGATTGGTGTTGGATTTGTATTGTTCAAGGTATTCCAGTATCTGGATAACAAATATCCGCATACAAGACGTATTCCTATTTTAGGTCTGGCGCTCTGCTTTATTTTTGCTTATGTGGCAGAGGTATTTTTCGGTATTGCGGATATTACAGGTGCTTATGTTGCAGGTATTATCCTGTGCTCCATTCGGGATTCAGAATACATTGCCGAGAAGATGGATATCAATTCTTATATGATCTTCGGTCCTATCTTTTTCGCAAGTATTGGATTAAAGACCAGTTTTGACCATCTGAATGGAGAATTTGTACTCTTCTCTATCGGATTTGTCGTTGTAGCATTACTGTGTAAGATCATAGGCTGTGGTCTGATGGCGAGAATCTGCAGATTCAAGGGACCGGATGCATTAAAGATCGGCGTAGGTATGATGACCAGAGGTGAGGTTGCTTTGATCGTGGCACAGAAGGGACTGTCTGTAGGAATGATAGGTTCTGAATACTTTACAGCAGTTATTCTGTTGATCATTGTATCCAGTATTTCCACTCCTATCCTTCTTAAGATTCTATATACGAAACATGCGGAAATTGATTAAAGCAAATATTTCCTTCACCTTTTCAGCATCTACTGCTTCATAAGCATTCTTCCGGCTGATATCATAAGAGAAATCCACATCCTGCAGGGAGGCAGTCACATCCGGCTGCCAGCTTCTGCAGGATGTATGAACCTGCTCTATCTTTGTATATTCCATCAGAGCTTTTACGTTTTGTGCATTTACGCCGCTTCCTGCTAAAAATGTTATTTCTTTACCATATTGGCTTTGCAGCTTTTGTAATTGATTTCTGCCAGACCAGACATCTGGTGCACCACCGCTGGTGAGGATCCGGTCTGCACCAAGGGAGATCAACGCTTCCAATGCACGTTCCTGTTGCGTAACACAATCAAACGCCCGGTGAAATACAGCTTCTTTTCCGGCGCTATGGATGATATCGATCATTTCTTGTGTCCGGGTAATATGGATGGCATGATCCTCTGTCAGAAAGCCGAAAGCAATACCGTCGGCTCCGTGTTCTAAAAGTATGCGGGCATCCATGAGCATGGTCTGATATTCATCCTGCGAATAGCAGAAGCCGCCACCTCTTGGGCGGACCATTGATACAATAGGGATACTGCACTTCTCTTTTGCACAGATCAGATTGGCCAGAGAGGGAGTGAGACCACCCAGATACAATGCACTGTTAAGTTCTACCCTGTCTGCACCATTTTGCCAGGCGGTTTTTACATCTTCGAAACTACCGCAGCATATTTCCAATAATCCTTTCAAAACAACCCCCTCGATCAATACATGTCATTATTGCTTATGACTCTTATTTGCTGCCTCATTGATCAGTGCCATAATGGTGTTGATGGCATCCATCTGATGGCTGCGGCTCATGGCTTCCACATAATTCTGACGGTTAAAGTACAGCTCGTGTAACTTGTCTACCAACAGATTCGTCGTAATATCATCCTCATTCAGTACAATAGAATATCCCTGTGCTTCGAAAGAAGCCGCATTTAACAGCTGGTCACCGCGGCTGCTGGCAGCCGGCAGGGGAA
>ULXU01068919.1_pt1 | contig 27671 bp, 22 predicted proteins | sample 1961521 | NCBI WGS metagenome assembly ULXU01 (sample SAMEA4835845, study PRJEB28245) | human gut metagenome | biome: gut microbiome; material: fecal sample | place: Denmark | collected 2008
CAATCTCTACGGTACCAAGACGGTGACCGGAGATGTTTACAACGTCATCGATACGTCCGGTAATCCAGAAATATCCATCTTCATCTTTGTATGCACCGTCACCGGTAAAGAAGTATCCCGGCTGTTGTGTATAATATCCATTCTGATGGCGTTCCGGCTCACCGTAAAGTGTACGCATGATTCCCGGCCATGCGGATGCTAAGCAAAGTTCGCCTTTTTCATTGACATCTGCTTCTACGGCAGGTTCATCTCCTGAGGTTCTGCTGCGGAGAACTACGGGTTTTACACCGAAGAATGGAAGTGCTGCACTTCCCGGCTTAGAACCAAAAGCTCCCGGAATGGTAGAAATTAAAACACCGCCTGCCTCTGTCTGCCACCAGGTATCAACGATAGGACAACGGTCGTGTCCAACGTAGTGGCTGTACCAATGCCATGCCTCCGGATTAATCGGTTCACCTACGGAACCTAAAAGACGCAGAGTGGAGAGATCATGTTTTTCAATCCACTGAATATCCTGATTCATCAAAGCACGGATTACAGTAGGTGCTGTATAGAAAATAGTAACTTTAAATTTATCAATAATATGCCAGAAACGGTCAGGTTCCGGATAAGTCGGAACAGATTCATACATCACAGTGGTTGCTCCATTTAAAAGCGGACCGTATACAATGTAGGAATGTCCGGTAATCCAGCCGATATCTGCGGTACAGAAGAAAATATCATCTTCCTTATAGTCAAAGATATACTTAAAGGTTGTATAAGTATAAACCATGTAGCCTGCGGTGGTATGCAGAGTTCCTTTCGGACTTCCGGTGGAACCGGAGGTATACATAATGAAGAGAGGATCTTCAGCATCCATTTTTTCTGCCGGACAGTAATCAGAAATTTCATCCAGCATCAGTTCTTTAGAAAGAGCAGTGTCTCTATAGGTAATATAAGGAACCTCAAAGTCTACCATGCGGTCTACAACGAATACATCGTCAATGGTAAGACCTGCATTTGCACATAACATACAAGCCTTATCTGCATTTGCCTTTGCATTAATCTTTTGTCCTGAGCGCCAGTAGCCGTTGGTAGTAACCATCTTCTTAGCACCGCATGCTAACATACGGTCTGCTAATGCTTCAGCGGAGAAACCACCGAATACAACAGTATGAACGGCTCCGATTCTTGCACATGCCAGCATAACGACCGGGAGCTGCCAGATCATCGGAAGATATAATACGATGCGGTCACCTTTCTTTACACCGTTCTTTTTCAGAGCGTTTGCAAAACGGCACACATGCTTTAAAAGATCATTGTAAGTAAATCTCTTGCAGTCTGCTTCCGGTTCACCCTGAAACAGAAGTGCAACCTTATCGCCTCTTCCTTTTTCAATCTGTGCATCCAGACAGTTATAACAAATGTTTGTTTTTCCACCTACGAACCATTCGTTATCTCCGATCTCCGGTTCGCCACGGTAAACCTGTGTCCAAGGTTTGAACCAGTGGAAATCTTTTGCGATGTAACCCCAGAAGGTATCCGGGTCTTCAATTGATTGTTTCCACATTCTTTCGTACTCTGCACGGCTTTGAATGTGAGCCTGTTCAACAAATTCTCTTGAAGGTAAGTATAAATCATCTCTTTTCTCTGTCATGGTAAAGACCCCCTGTCCTTATAATTTGTATTTCATTTTGTGCAAGATTGTACTTGAAAAAATACATTTCTTATATTCTATTTTACAGATTGTTAATTATTTGTCAATAGGTAATTGTTATTTTTTTAACAAAATTTAGGATTCAAAGGTAACTTTGCAGAATTTCTTCTTTCCACGCTTTACAACTTTGCCTTCTGCAAAGTCCCCAGGGGTGTAGGAAGTGTGGATATCCTGTACCTTTTCACCATCGACTGACACGCCGCCCTGCTCCGTATTTCTGCGGGCTTCAGAACGGGATGCACATAATCCGGTTGCAACCAGTACGCCTAAAATATCGATAGAACCGTCACGCAGATCGGATTCCTTTAATACGACGGTTGGCATATTTTCAGCATTTCCGCCGCCGGAAAAGAGTGCGCGGGAGCTGTCCTGTGCTTTTTTTGCTTCTTCTTCGCCGTGAACTAATTTGGTCAGTTCAAATGCTAAGATTTCTTTTGCCTGATTTAACTGGCTTCCTTCCCAGCTATCCATTTTGTCGATTTCTTCTAATGGGAGGAAGGTCAGCATACGGATACATTTTAAAACATCGGCATCGGCAACATTTCTCCAGTATTGGTAGAAGTCAAATGGAGAGGTCTTATTCGGGTCAAGCCATACGGCACCGCTCTGGGTTTTTCCCATTTTTTTGCCCTCGGAATTGAGAAGCAGGGTAATGGTCATTGCGTAAGCGTCTTTGCCGAGTTTACGACGGATCAGCTCCGTACCGCCAAGCATGTTGCTCCACTGGTCATCACCACCAAACTGCATATTGCAGCCGTATTTCTGGTATAATGCGTAAAAATCGTAGCTCTGCATGATCATGTAGTTGAATTCTAAGAAGCTCAATCCTTTTTCCATACGCTGCTTATAGCACTCAGCCGTCAGCATGCGGTTAACGGAAAAATGAGCACCGACTTCGCGTAATACATCAATATAGTTCAGATCCATCAGCCAGTCAGCATTGTTTACCATCAGGGCTTTTCCTTCAGAAAAGTCGATGAATTTGCTCATCTGCTCTTTGAAGCAGTCGCAGTTGTGCTGAATGGTTTCCGGTGTCATCATCTGACGCATATCGGTACGTCCGGATGGATCACCGATCATTCCGGTACCGCCACCGATCAATGCGATCGGTCTGTTTCCGGCCATCTGAAGACGTTTCATTAAGCAGAGTGCCATAAAATGTCCGACATGAAGGCTGTCAGCCGTCGGGTCGAAACCGATATAAAAAGTAGCTTTTCCATTGTTGATCAGTTCTTTGATCTCTTCTTCATCCGTAACCTGTGCGATTAATCCGCGGGCTACAAGTTCGTCGTATAATGTCATAGTTCTGTCTCCTTTAATAATAATATAATGTTGTTTCGGGGTATTTTTATGAATGATCCGGATGTCCATGGAAATGTTATCTGTAAATTGCACAAGGAATCTTGGAATATTTTATTTGTGCAAACTATATATTAGTTTGGACATCTGAAAAATAAAAAAGCCCCGTCCTGATCAAAGGACGGGGCACATACCCGTGTTACCACCTAAGTTTACAGCCAGTTCACACTGTCTGTCTCAATAAGTACGGCAAAAAAGCGATACTCTGGCACGATAACGTGTGCGAATCCGTTGCAGCCTACTAATTTTTTATAAAAAATATTCGGTGCAAGGCTCCAAGATGTATTCGGAATCAGCAGCTCATGCACCTCTCAGCGACCGGTCACTCTCTGTATGACTGTTCTCATTCTTACTTCTTCTTTTCTACGCCTGTCTGTAAAACTACCGTCATTATAGGGGTAAAATACAGGTTTGTCAACAATGAACAGGCAAAAGTGGATAAAAAAGTGGATAAAGTAATTGACAAATGAGAATCCATAAGATATGATTACGAAAGTGATTCCGTGAGGGAGTAGTTTGCGAGACATCGTGATTTGTCAACAGACCCGGTCATGTAGGATGTGACCTGGCAAATCTTAAAAAATGAGACTCATGTATATCAGATTTTCTGATATGCGTGGGTCTTTTTGTGTGGCAGACAGAATTTGCGGGCATGATTTTTAAAAAGATCGGGAGATCAGAACAAAATGAAGATAAAGGAGATAAGAAGGTAATGGGATATTTGGAATTATTATTGATCGGAGTCGGACTTGCAATGGATGCATTTGCAGTGTCTATCTGTAAGGGTCTGAATATGAAAACTATTAATAAGAAACATTGTTTTATCATTGCATTGTTTTTTGGAGGATTTCAGGCATTGATGCCGTTTATCGGATGGCTTGCCGGAATACAGTTTGAACACTATATCAAAGCATTTGACCACTGGATCGCATTTGTTCTTCTGGTTGTGATCGGTGGACATATGGTGGTAGAGGTTCTTCGTGGAGAGGATGAGGAAGATGAAGTCTGTCTTTGCGCCGCAGAGGCAGCGGAGGAACATCTGGATATAAAAGAGTTGTTTTTACTGGCGATCGCAACCAGTATTGATGCACTCGCAGTCGGCGTGACGTTTGCTTTTTTACAGGTAAATATCGTACCTGCGATCATCATTATAGGAAGTGTGACGTTTGTAATTTCAGCAGCAGGAGTCTTTATTGGAAATATATTCGGAAGTAAATATAAGAGCCGTGCAGAGCTTGCCGGTGGAATTATTCTGATTTTACTTGGAATTAAGATTTTATTAGAGCATTTAGGAATTGTTTAAGGATATTTTACAGAAAATTTATGGTATTGGAATTGCATGGTAATGAGGGTGCATGGTATAATGAGTGCAAGCGAGTCAACATGCTCGCATGATTGACGAGCGGTGAAATTATTGAGGGAGCTATGCTCACGATGTAATGACGCACAACAAAATTCAACCATACATAGAAAGGGGAAGAACGATGGCATTTTTTGATAAACTTGGAGAGACAATTGTAAACGTTGGAAAAGATGCAACACAGAAAGCAAAGGATTTATCAGGTGTTGCAAAGCTGAACCTGGATATTAAGGCAAAAGAGGACTATGTTCAGAGACAGTATACAGAACTTGGAAGAATCTATTATGAAGAGCATAAGACAGAGAGCGAAGTAGATGGAGCAGAGCATTTTGAATTGATCAAAGAGGCTTTAGAAGAGATCGAAAGAATGAAACTTGAGATCATGGAATTAAAAGGAACCAAGACCTGTCCAAAATGCGGAGCAGAGTTAGCTGACGGAGCAGAATTCTGTAGTGCCTGCGGCGAGAAGGTTTCTGTTGTAGTCGATACAGATCCTGAGGCTGAGGATGTGACAGTAGAAGAAGTATCCGAAGAGGAGAAAAAAGAAGAACTGTAAGAAGCCATTTTTAAAGCTTAATGAAATATTGTAAGAAATGAAAGCCTGCTGGGAATTCGTTGAGGATTCCCGGCAGGCTTTTTCCATCATATGTGATCACAAGATAAAATGTCTTCAAATAATGTTCCTGGAAGAAATCAGCACATCGTTGTATGTCCGAAATATTCATGATTCCTCCTATTAGAAAACAAAAGCTCCCGGACTTATCCGAGAGCCTTGCTACCGGCAATCGTTCACGATTATTTTTTATACAGGGGAGTGCCCGGATCAGCCGATCTGATTCCCTCAGCAAGTGAGCCTGTGTTGTTTTCTACCATCAGTATATACAATATTATAAAAAAGTCTATGGTAAAGTTGCACAAAAAATTTTGGAAAGATTGCATTTCAGAAGCCGTCTCTTGTATTTCATTCGCTATATTTGTCATGTTATCCCGTTTTTTCACACAACCAAAAAGTAAACTGCTAGAATAACAGCATCTTTAATATAGCTAAAGGGGGGAGAAAAATATGTTAAACAGTATTCTGGCATATGTAACATTTAATATCAAAGCACTTTTAAAAAACAAGATTTCTTTTGTCTGGTCCGTTGCTTTACCATTGGTAATGTTCTGGATAGACAAAGATGCGATCTCAAGTGAAGTAGAATTGATCTATTGGTGGGTGTATATGGTCCTCTGTTCCTATATCTATGGGATCGGCTTGTATGCACTGGAATTAAGGGAATCGGGAAGTCTTAGAACAATTTTTTCGATACAGCATTCCTCCTGGAGTTTTTTCTTAGGGAATCTGTTGACACAGATATTGTTCTGCATTATCAGTATCGGAATATTTGATATTGTTGTAATAATTGCAAAAGGATTTTCAATAACGCATATTCTTTTTTACAGTATCTATACGATCCTGGTGTGTATACCGTTTGCATTCCTGAGTTATGTGGTTACACTGCTGCCCAGTGTTCATGCCGATACGATACGGACGATTTTTTCTGTTGTGATATTTGGAATGTTTATGCTGCTAAGCACGGATCTCGCGATCAACAGGTACAATCCAATGTTTTATATCTCGCAAATGCTGATGCAGAAAACCATGAACAATCTGATCCGGTATAGTATTGTGTCGCTGGTATCCATAGCACTTGGCATGTTAGGGATCATAAAATTTGAACCGGGTTCCAATGAAAGGAGGTGAGAAGCAGGATGTGTGCGGAAAATATTTTTGTCGATGAACTATCCATAGAACCGTGCCGCAAAACCATGACAATGACTTTTCAGAAAGGTCTGAATTATCTGAAGGGGCAGAATGGTTCGGGAAAAACCATGTTGTTAGATTATGTGGCAGGGATCAGAAATGATCAGAAACAACGGATATCGGGGAATGAGAATATTGTTTATATTAACCAAAACATCTTTTTTGCAGATCGTTTAACAGGAACGGATTTTGTAAAATTTGTATATCGGCTGGACAATAAAAGCAGGGAAAGAGAAAAGTTTTTTGAGTTTACGGAAAAATTTGACATAGATAAAAAAGTTGATGTAAAGACATTGATGGAAAAACAGTGGGGGCTGTTGTCAGGTGGTGAGAGGAAATACCTGTATTCCATGGTATTGCTGTCGTTAGACAGGGAATGGTACATTTTAGATGAGCCGTTCGCCTATTTAGACACCGAGAAAAAGGAGATTTTGTGGAAAGTCATAGAAGCATTTGCATCAGAAGGAAAGGGCGTTATATTGACATCACATGAGGAGGATAGTAGAATAAACGGAAGTGACATCCATGTCATAAATTTGGATTAAGTTGACAGGAGAAATACCGTGAAGGTAGAAATCAGACTTACACAGGATGCATATGAGCCGTATGCGGTGATCTACACGAATGAGATTACCGATGAAGTGCGTGAGACAGCGGATTCCATTCATGCATCCAACAGGATCGTAATTGCAAATGAAGATGAGAGAAGCATTGTTCTTTCTGCAAGGGATATCTATATGATCCGCATAGAAGATGCAGCCGTATGGATTCATTGTAAAGAAAAAAAATACAGTGCGAAAAAGCGGTTGTGCGATATTGAAAAAGCACTGGGCGAAGGCTTTATGCGGATTTCTAAAACAACGCTGGTAAATCTCAAATATATTGCATATGTAGAACCGTATTTTAACGGAACGATGCTATTGGTAATGAAAAACGGCAGTAAGGACAGTATTTCAAGAAAGTACCTTCCAAAATTCAAAGAATATTTAGGATTATAAATCATGAAAAGAATCATAGAACTTTCCATAAAAGGTGTCGGTCTGGCACTGGCACTCTTTGCTGTATTCGGTTTGGTAGCGGATGTGGCAAACCAGGGAGTGTTTACATTAAAAAATTACAATTATACCAAAATGGTCATTGGGGCAGTCATCGTGGGACTTGGTTTTTCCGTTCCGGGAATCGTATATGAAACAACCGATTTTTCCTATGCGGTAAAAATTCTGATCCATATGGGAACGGGATGTGTCATCTTTTTGATTACCGGATATGCCGTAGGATGGTTCTCGTTAGCAGGAGGGATTTGGCAGTGCATGCCTCCGATCTTAGCAAGCCTTGGAACATCGGTATTGCTCTGGGTCGTATTCATGCTTCGGGACAGGAGAACGGCAGAAAGGATCAATGAAAGGATCAGGGAGCTCGAAGATGAGGATGAAGTTCATGTGACAAAAGAAGCATAGTGGATGCTGGCAAAAGCAGCTTTGGAAATTTCCGAAGCTGCTTTTTTCATCCCCTAATCCTCACCGACACCCAGTAACTTCTTCACGGCATTCTGCATCTCTTCGTGTTGCCGGTATTTCTGGATCAATTCATGCTCTTCTTTGGAGAGGAAGAGTTCTTCTGACGGCGGCTGATAGCCGAAAGTCTCTAAAATATTATCAATCTTATAAATTTTACAAAGGACTAACAGCGTATCTGCATCCGGCTGGGTCTGCCCGCTTTCCCATCCGTAAATGGTCTTTGTGGCAAATGGAAGATTTTGTTCCTCTAACTTAAAGACCACATCTTCCACCGAGTAGTGGTTTTGTTTTCTATATTCTTTTAAAACTTTTGCAATATTTGGGTTTTTCATGTTTTCACCTCTTTCGTTATCATATAGTACCCTATATTTTGCGTCAATAAAGTCTGAAAAATTCTTTGAAATCAAGGAAATACCGTATTGATATTCCTTTATAAAAAGAATATAATGGAGTTCTAAGTGGGGGAATTCTCTTCTTCAAAGAAAACAGGAGGATCGTATATGAGGAATGAAGCGACATTATGGCTTGCAAAGTACATGGAAGATCATGGAATTCCTACAGAAAAAATAAGCAGGGAACTTCATATACCAAAGAAAAAGCTGATTCCGGGAACAAAAGAAAGTCTGGACGCAGACGAATTTTTAGCACTTTGTTCTTATCTTCAAATTAACCCCCAAACTATACCGATCAGATAGGGAGAAAAATGATTACATATATATGCCGCAATAAGGACATTAAGACAGGAGAAGATTTACCCTGCACCAATACCGTATGTAAGACAAGCATCTGTCCATCCTGTGGTCAGAGAGCAGATGCCGGCTCACAGATATATTGGTGCAAAAGCTGCAAAACCCCTATATATGAGGAAGTCTGCCCTATCTGTAATAAGAAAGGAAAGAAGCTGGCAACGGATCTGCGTCCGGTCTTTCCGGAAGAGAGGCTGCTGTTAGAGCTCATTTTGGGGACACCCTATGCATTTTTAGAGAAGTCTGTGTGGAATGGTTCAGGAAATCACTATTATGTAGATGGGAAGAGAATTCCTTTTTCCGTAAAGGATTTAAAACAACTGAATATTGATAAAGTGCGGGAAAAATATCAGAAATATCAGGAAAAAAATACAGACCGGTATTTTAAAGAACAGATGGAGATATTCTTACAGGCAAACAGAGAGCGTTATGAGGCACTGGTGGAAGAGGCAGATGAGTATATCCGCAGAGTGGCAGCAGATTATAACTTTATGGAAATGTTTGTTTCGTTCAGCGGTGGAAAAGACTCTACCGTTGTTTCTGATCTGGTCATGCGGGCACTCGGAAACCCGAAAGTGCTCCACATTTTTGGTGATACGACACTGGAATTTCCATTTACCTATGAATATGTAAAACGTTTTAAGCAGGAGCATCCGCAGACACCGGTCATTACCGCTTGCAACAAAGAGAAGGATTTTGAGGAACTCTGTCGTATGATCGGGCCGCCAAGCCGTGTGATGCGCTGGTGCTGTACGGTCTTTAAGACCGGAAGCATCCAAAAGACCATCAAGTCCCTGTTTCGCAATAAAAAAGAAATCCTGACTTTTTACGGCATCCGAAGAAGTGAGTCGGCAAGCAGGAGCAAGTATGACAGGGATTCGGACAGTCCGAAGATCACAAAACAGAGGATCATATCACCGATCATTGACTGGATGGATTTTGACATCTGGCTTTATCTTCTGACTACGGGAATCGACTTTAACCGGGCATACCGGCTGGGTTATGCGAGAGTGGGCTGCTGGTGCTGCCCGAATAACAGTGGATGGTCGGAGTTTTTATCAAAAATCCATATGAAGGAGCAGAGTACGCATTTTCGGGAGATGCTTTTGGAGTTTGCAAGGGAAATTGGAAAAGAAGATGCAGAGGTATATGTGGATGAAGGATATTGGAAGGCAAGACAGGGAGGGAACGGAGTTGCCTATGCACAGAAATCCGTCATTGCATTCGAGCCATGTGCGACGCAGGAAAATACCTATAATTATGAGCTGCAAAAGCCGATAGAAACAGAACTTTATGAATTGTTCCGTCCGTTTGGCTATCTGAATTATGAGCTTGGAAATGAAAGACTTGGAGAAGTCTATATATTAGGAAAGAACGGAGTACCGCAGTTGAAGCTTCAGGGGAGGATAGGAACGAAGAAGCTGAAGGTTACCCTATTAGATCAGAAGATTACGGAAGATAAGATAAAGTGTCAGATTACCAAATACCAGATGTGTATGGGATGTCTTGCATGTGAGAGCGTATGCAGGCATGATGCGATTTCCATAAAAGAAGACGACGATGGGAACATCCATTATCAGATTTTGGATGAAAAATGTGTAAGGTGCAGGGAATGTGTCAGTCATTTTTCTGCAGGATGTTATATGAGAAAGGTACTGGCAATTAAAAGAAATTAACAGGTGAAGAAACCATGACAAAGATAAAATACCGTTTTAAAGGGCATGAAAGCTTTATTTTGCGGGAGGGCTGGCTCAATAAAGGCATGAGGGAAGTGAGAAATGATCCGTTTGTTTTTTCGCAGAACTATGGAGCAGATGTGCTCGGGGTGGGTCCGAACATGGCAAAGGCGATCCGCTATTGGATGCGAACCTGCGGGTTATTAGACGAGCGGGGAAAACAGGGTGTATTCCTTTCAAAGCTCGGAGAGCAGATCTGGGAATATGACAAATATTTAGAGGAAACATTTTCCCTGTGGATCATTCACTGCAATATCGTAAAAAATCGTGGGCAGGCAACCGCGTGGAATCTTTTTTTTAATGAATATGATGAAATGGAATTTACCAAAGACGAACTGGTGAAGGAGCTGGTAAACAAAGCAGGAAATCTGGACGGACTTGAAAAATTTTCGGAAAAATCCGTAGAAGCAGACGGAGAGGCACTGCTTCGTATGTATGTAAGGAAGCCGGAGCGGGAAAGTGATCCGGAGGAAAAGAACATCAGTCCGTTTGGCATATTTGAACTGGTAAAGCAGAAAGGCAGTCTTTACTGGAAAAGCCAGCCGCCGCTGCATCTGCTTCCGGCAGAGATCGTCGGGTATCTTTTGAAAGACTGCACGTCCAAAGAAGGAGCTGTCAGTATCGATGATCTTCTGACAGGAAAGGATTCGCCGGGCAGGATCCTGAATTTGAAGAGGACCGGTCTGGTAGAAAAACTTGAAGAGTTAGAACAAAAAAATTATATACAAATGAACCGGACAGCAGGCTTGGACATGGTATATCTGAACCAGTCTGTAACAGGAGAAGAAATTGTTAAAAAATACTTCCGACCATAGAGAAGAGGGGGAGAACAGACAGATGAAAAATTTCGTAAATGTAGACACAAGATTTCAAAAATCAATCAATCTTACTTTAGATACAGGGGATATGGCATTGGTAAACCGTTATATACCGACACGTTCCTCCGTATCTATATTAAAACAGTATCTGACAAATATCGTGCGGGGACAGGGAGAACATGCAACGATATTGATCGGTCCTTATGGAAAAGGAAAATCACATCTTTTACTGGTATTGCTGGCGTTGCTGTGTAAAAGCAAAGACGAGACAGCAGAAATACAGAAAAAAATCATAGAAGCCGACAATTCAACAAAGTTGCTTTTTATGGAGCTTGCCGAAGTGGGAAGACCGTTTTTGCCGGTGATCGTCTCTTCTTTTCAGGGAGATTTAAACGAATCATTTATTTTTGCATTACAGGAGGCATTAAAAAAGACCGGTATCAGAGATCTGCCGCTTCCGAGTGAGTACAGTGAAGCCGTCCGTACGATGGAGAGTTGGAAGGAATCCTATCCCGACACCTATCAGCGGTTTGAAAAAATGTTAGAAGAGAGAGGATGTACCGCCTCTTTATTTAAGGAACGTTTAAAAAAACAAAAAGAAGCGGCACTCTTAGAATTCAAAGAATTTTACCCGGTACTGACATCCGGAAGTGTTTTCAATCCAATGGTGCAAAAAGAAGCACTTCGGGTCTATGAAGAGGTCAACCGTGTGCTTTGTGCAAAGTACGGATATGCCGGCATTTATATCATCTTTGATGAATTCAGTAAGTATATAGAAGGACATGAAGCAAAGAATTTTGCAAAGGATATGAAGATTTTGCAGGATATGTGCGAATTGGCAGACAGCCGGAAAGAAGAGCAGATGTATCTGACCTTTGTGGCGCATAAGAGTATCCATGAGTATGTCAAAAGTATTGATTCGGAAATGATCCAGGCATTCCGTGGGGTAGAAGGGCGGCTGAAAGAGATCCGGTTTGTAGTTTCTTCCCAGAACAATTATGAACTGATCGAGCATGCACTGCATAAGAAAGAGGGATTTTATACCTCGGAAATACAGGAAAGGGCAGAAGCGTCTTATCAGCTTGCCTGTTTTTCACATCTTTTTGAAAAAGAGGATTTTAATCAGATCGTGGCAAAAGGCTGCTATCCGCTGACTCCGGTATGTGCATATGCACTGCTGAATATCAGTGAAAAAATCGGACAGAACGAAAGAACGGTTTTTACATTTTTAGCGGGAAACGAACCGGGCAGCCTAAACCGCATTATGGAGGGCAGGAACAGAGAAAATCTGATCGGTGTAGAATATGTCTATGATTATTTCAAAAATCTGTTTCGGGAGACTGTGGATGAGACCTATATCCATAACGAATGGTTAAAAGCAGAGTATGCTTTAACGAAAGCGGATACGGAGATTGAAAAAAGGATCATTAAGGCAATGGCGATCATCCGTATGATACGCCGCCCGGAAGAGTTAGCGGTACTGAATAAGCCGATCTGTCTGGCGTTGAATATCGAAAAAGAAGAGTGTGACAAGGCAATGCGTGAGCTGATGAAAAAAGAAGTGATCTTTTTCCGCTCAAGTCTTGGTACCTATGCATTTAAGAACAATATCGGTATTAACATTGAAGAGGCGATTGAAAAAGAAATCCGGCGGCTGCGTCATAGCATCAATACCTGTAAAGTGTTAAACGAGATTTCCGAACTGACCTATGCCGTTCCAAAACAGTACAATCAGGACCGGGCAATGACAAGATATTTCCGGTATGAATTCATTGAATATGAAGATTTCCTTTCCATTGGTAGTGCAAAGGTCTTTTTCGAGCACCGTTTTTCCGATGGATATATCTTAGCGATCGTGACAGCAGACAAGGTAGAAAAAGAAAAAGTGCTGCGTCATCTGCGGGAATTGGGGGATGAACGTATTATCGTGTTACTGCCTAAAGAAGGATTTTTATCGGAATGGGCGCTTTTGCGCCTTGCGGCAGTCAGAAGTCTTGCAAAGAATGAGCATTTTATTGAAGAGAATAAAGCGCTCCGTCAGGAATTAGACCTCTATGAAGAGGACATCCGCTATGAGGTAAATGAGAGATTAAAGAGAGATTTTATGCCGGAAAACGGCGGCTGTTATGTACTTCATACAAGCAGAAAAGAGCCGCATATCCGGACCGGAATGGAATTTAACCGGTATTTAAGCCAGATCTGTGAAGACTACTATTCGTTAGCACCGAGGATCAACCATGAGCTTTTGAATATCCAGAATGTGCAGGGACAGTACTTAAAGGCAAGAAATGATGTGGTAAGAGCCATTTTAGATGGAAAAGATCTAGAGGAATATGAGCGGGGCAGCAGTCCTCAGGCAATGGTGTATCGTGCAGCATTTCTTCGGACAGGTCTTGCCGGAGAAGAGTTTCCGTTAGACGGAGGATGCCGGAAAATCATGGAGGAGATTGAGGACTTTTTTGTGAAAGCAAGTGGAAAGCGGGTATCTTTTCAGATGCTCTATGAACGCTTGCAGGGCAAAGATTATGGGGTGCGAAAAGGCGTACTTCCGCTGTTTTTAGCATGGAAGTTCTATCTGCTGGAAGGCATGCCGGTGCTGTACCTTGGAAATAAGGAACTGCTGATCACGGTAGAAGTGCTGAACAATATCAACCAGTTTCCGGAAAGCTATGATCTTTATATAGAAAAGAAAGATATGGAAAAAGAGCTTTATTTACAGGAAATGGAGGATATCTTTTGTGATGCGCAGACGGAAAAGATCATACGTTCCAACCGACTTTCCGTCATTATGGAAAATATGCAGAAATGGTACCGTTCCCTGCCGCAGTATACGCGGGTCAGTGAACGCTATCCGCAGGAAATGCTCTATGTGGTCAGAAATTTCCGAAGGTTATTAAAGCAGACGGAGTTAAATCCGAGAGAATTTTTGTTTGAGCAGCTTCCGAATGCCATGGATTCTTCTAAAAATCATATGACAGGGCTCTTAGTCAGAGAAATGAAGCGGAGCATGGATACGCATTTTGAAAATGCGATAGAAGATACGGCAAAGGAGATCAAAAAAATATTTGGTGCAAAAGAAAGCGACAGTCTCAAGGCATGTCTGCAGGACTGGTATGGTAGACAGCAAAACCGTTCCAAACGCTATGTATTGAACAAAAAGATCAAGAGTTTTATGGAATATGTGGGAGAACTGAATACCAACGACGAGCGGGAGATTGTTGCCGTATTATCCAAACGTCTGGAAGATATCTATATTGAGGACTGGAATGACAGATTACAGGAAAAATTTCTGCGTGATATTACAAAGATACGCCAAAAGACAGAGGCGGCAAAGGAAGATGCCGGTTTAGAGAACGGACAAAAAGAGATTTTCCTAAAGACGGCGGATGGAGCGGAGATCCACAAATATTATGATGCGGACGTAAAAGACAGCACCAGTGAATTTTTGAAAAATATGATCGAAGAGGCACTGGATAACTTTGGAGACAGCTTAGAGACAAATCAGAAAGTGGCTGTTTTAGCGGAGGCATTAGAAAAACTATTACAGTAGAGGAAACATCATGGAAGAGTACATTTATCTGGACAATGCCGCAACCACTTTTCCAAAACCGGAGGCGGTTTATCAGGCGTTGGACCGGGCAAACCGAAATGCAGCAGTCAATGCCGGACGCGGCAGTTATGCATTGGCAGAACAGGCAAAACAGTTGATCGAAGATACCAGGGGGTTACTTCTGACACTCACAAAGGCAAAAACGGCAGCAGAGGTAGTGTTTACACCCTCTGCTACCTTTGCATGCAACCAGATTTTTGGAGGTCTTCCATGGAAAAGAGAAGATATTGTCTATGTTTCACCCTATGAGCATAACGCGGTCATGCGTACCCTGCATTTTTTACAGAAACGCTATGGCTTTGCGATAGAGGAATTGTCGGTAGATGCAGGGACCTTAGAGCTTGATTTAGAAAAAATCCGTTATCAGTTTATCCAAAATCCGCCGACGGTTCTTGCCATGACCCATGTGAGCAACGTAACAGGATATATTCTTCCTATTGAAGAGATTGCAGCTTTGACAGATGCGGCAAAGACCACCGTAATCGTAGATGGTTCTCAGGCATTGGGACTTGTGCCTGTCTGTCTGGAAAAAAGCGGCATTGACTACTATATTTTTGCAGGTCATAAGACACTTTACGGACCATTTGGTGTGGGCGGATATATCGCACAATCCGCAGGAAAAGCAGAAAAATTAGGACTTGTGATTGCAGGAGGAACCGGAAGTAATTCGCTGAATTTAGAGATGCCACAGCTTCTTCCCGACCGTTATGAACCGGGAAGTCCGAATGTACCGGCGATTGCGGGATTAAAAGCGGCGATAGAAACATTTGGAAACGATTATGAAAAGATGCGTCAGACCATAGAGGAGCATTATCAAAAAGAACGGGAACTGGCGGAACTGTTAGAGACGGAGCTTCAAAAAATACAAGAAGTCTATACTTATTTTCCACAGGATCAGGAAAAAAGGAGCGGCATCTGTTCCTTTACGATCGAAGGATATTCTTCGGATGATGTAGGAATGTTGCTCGATGAAGATTATCATATCGCAGTCCGGTGCGGCTATCACTGTGCACCGCTGATCCATAAATACTTAAAAGACGAGCCATATGGGGGGACGGTGCGTGTGGGCATCGGACAGTTTAATACCAAAGAAGATATCAGGCAACTTATTTACGCAGTGGACGAAATTGCAAGGGGGTAACAAAAGTGAACGAAGATTTGAAGAGGGTAGATTTAAGAGATATTGTAGATAAGATTTTGGATAATACGATTGTACTGCCGGATTTTCAGAGGGGCTTTACATGGAAGGAAAAGAACCGGCAGAAATCACTGCTGGCATCTGTTCTGACCAAGCTGCCAATCGGAACCGTTTTATTTTTAAATGTAAAAGAAGACGACTACGGTTACAAAAAAATAGGGAAGAATGAAAGAAATATTGATAACTTAGCGGGAAGGCAGGAAGTTAAGGCACTTTTAGATGGTCAGCAGAGAATCACGGTCTTAACAGCATTTCTTTCTACAAAGCTTCAAAAAGAGAACATAGATGATCTGGTATCACCGACATTGGAACGGCGCTATTTTTTAAATCTTCCAAGTTTTCAAAGTATTCTCGACGGAACAAAAGAAGATGTCTTTGGTGGAGCAACCTTGAGTTTCCCACAATCCTTCCAAGGAAATTACCCGGAGATTTCAAGTGAAGAGATGAAAGAACGGATTACCTTTATACATGACAGAAAAAAGCATTTTTATACGAAAAGGCAGATACGAAGGATACGCGTGAAATTCGCGAATATTGCAGAAATATCGACAATAGTGAAGACGGCGATTCTTATCTGGTGCCATTATTTTATCTGTTGGATGCCTGTGATTATAAATCATCAGGAAATGTCATCCTTAAGGATGTGGTCAAAGAAATCGGAGCAGAATATGAGAAATCCATTAAATCATGGCTTCAGGCGGATGAATATCCAATAGAGAAAAAAGAACAGTATTTAGAAAAATTCGGTATAGAACAGGCACAGAGAAAGGCTGTTTTGGAACAGATAAGTGCGGGAACACTGTTTTCGCAAAACGAAAATACGGAGAGAGAAGAAAGCAGTTTTTCTGACCTTTTAAAGGAACGTAAAATGCAGTGGGGAGTGGATTTTTGTAATTATCTAAAAAAGTGTATCGAGGAAATCCGGCTTTATGAGATTGCGATTTCTGTGAAAGACAAGAATCGTGCCATTGATATTTATGAAAATCTGAATCTGGGAGGGAAATCCTTAAGTGTTTTTGACCTGATTCTGGCAAAAGCATCTAAACATACGCGGGAAAAGGGAAACCTCTTTACTCAGATAGTAGATAATATAGAGCGTGACCACAGAGAAGAATATGTGTTGTTTGTAGAAAAATGTTCACAGAGTCAAAAGAACAGTTATAAAGATTATGTCGCAGACCAGGATAAGCCATATTCGGCTGTGGGACGGATTGGTTGCTGGGATCAATCACAAAAGGAACTTTCTGCTGCGTACATTAAGGCATTAATGAATCTTTTGGGCATTATTGACTATTTTTCAGAAGGAGAGCAGGGATTTCGTCTGTGTGATGCCGGAAAAGTCAGTGACCTGAGTTCCAAAGTCACAAAAAGAGAATACCTGTTACAAATTTCATCAGAAAAGATATATGGTTATGTACAAATGGCGTGTCAGGGTTTAGACCGTGCAGCCCTATTTTTGCAGATGCGGTGCGGAATCCGAAAAATTGGTGAAATACATTACAATCTGATGTGGGTTATTTTGGGAACAGTATTTTTAGAGGAAGAATGGTTCCGGGATAATGATGTTTTGAATTACATGGAAGTCTGGTATTGGAGTGCAATTCTATCCGGAGAATTCAAAGTGGAACAGAATCGGGCATTTATCCAAAATCTCCGTAAGGTATTATTGGAAGTTCAAAATATCAAAGAATCCGACAAGAAGTTTGTGAAATCTCTTTGCAATAATATATTGACAGATAAAAAATTTGCAGACCGGGACATTGTTCTGATGAAGAATCCGTCCGTTTATCCGGAGGAGGTCATCGGAGATACCATTTGTCAATTTTATCTTGCGGAAACCTATTTGGATATTTTAAAACCGCTTTCCGAAAAAGATGGTTATCAGAGGCAAACGCTGAGTGCATTGAATCATCAGGTAAAGCTGCAAAAACATCACATTATGCCAATCGGAAGTCTTAACGCAAAGTACAAGGATGCAGGTAAGACAACGGCAAACCGGAGAAAGGATAACAGCAGTCCGTATAATTCACCGTTGAATTTCCTGCTGATATCGGAAAAAGCGAATGGGCTGATCCAAAACAGTACACTCAAGGAATACATGGAACTGTGTGACGAAACTTCATTGAACAATGTTGATATCAAAGACCATGCATTTGCAGATATTCAGAAGCAGGATTTGGGGTATCAGATTGGCGATAAAGAACTACAGATTTTTCTGGAGAAGAGATATCAGGATTTTAGAAATCGTATAACAACAAAATGTCGGAATTTATTGAACTGTTCAGACATTTGCTGCGGAGAAGAAGGACAGGGAGGAAACTGATATGGAAAAGAATCGGGACAGCATGATGCAGACATTGAAGTTTGAAGTTTTGCATATGGAAAAGAAGAATCTGCGAAGCAAGGCAAAGACAGATCAGCGGATGTCAGAGGAATTGCAGAAAATCATCAAGGAATATGCAAGAGGGATAACGGAATAGGGGGACAGGTATATGAAGTTTGAAAGTATTACCATGGAAAATTTCATGCGGTATAAGGGAAGGAATCATATAGAATTCAGCTGTGATGATGTAAAAAATGTAACGGTAGTTTTAGGAGACAATACGGTTGGAAAAACGACGATAGCGCAGGCATTCCGCTGGGGACTGTATGGTGCGTTAATGGCAAACGGGACAAAAAGTGCCGGAGATTTTCAGCTTTTAAATACGGATATCTTAGAAATGATGGATGCCAACAGTCGTGCTAAGGTAAAAGTAGAGATTGCAGCAGTTGACGAAGAAAAACGTTATATCATCACAAGAGAGACAACCTATACCAGAGCATTTCCAAAGTTAGAGAGCCGGGAGTTTCAGAAGAAATGTGCGATGCGGATTACCGAGTTAGAGGACATGGAAAGTTATGTCGAGGTAGACAGCAACGAGATAGAGACATTGATCAATGAACTGTTTCCAAAGAACTTGTCCCACTATTTTTTGTTTGATGGAGAACGGTGGAATGATGTCAGTGTAGGAGGTGTCCGGGAAAATATCAAAGAATCGGTACATATTTTAACGGGATTATCTGCATATCGCGAGGCGAAGAACCATTTGAAAGACATGGGAAGCAATTCTGTTATCAAAAAATTCCGTTCAGAGATCAAGGGATCGGGTGCAGTCTATGATAATTTAGAAGCAGAACGAAAAAAATTAGAGCGTGATATCGAAAAGCTCCGGGATGAAATTGAGGTACTGGAAGTCAATATCCGGAATTATGAGAAAAAGAATGAAGATATCGAACGTTTCTTAGCAGAAAACCACAATACGGAAGAATTGCAAAGGAAAAAGAAACATTTAGAGCTATTGTGTGAGTCCCAGAGAAAGCAAAGTCTTTATTCTTACAAGACATTGGTAAATGCCATCAGCGATAAAGCCTATATGGTATTTGCCCAGCCAATGCTCCGTGCAAGTATGGAACTATTAAAAAGTGCGAAAATGGAACGACGTGATATCCCATATATGCGTCAGGCAACGATAGATTACATCATTAAGAACAAACGGTGTATCTGCGGTCATGAGATTAAAAAAGACAGCAGTGAGTATTTTGCACTGATGGAGCAGCGAAATTATCTGCCGCCGGCAGATGTCGGTTCCATAATAGGGGACTTTGAGAGAACTGCAAACCGCTGGTACCGCAAAGGTGATGAGCTGTTAGAAGAGATTGATGATTATGCAAAAGAAGTAGACGAGAATGTCCGGGAATATCATGATTCCTGTAACCGTTATGAAAAACTGCAAAAGCAGTTAGATGAACATATTGATTTTGCAGAGAAAAGGAAGACACAGCGTTTCTATAAATCGGAGATCCAGCGTTTTTCTAAGGAAAAGGGAGAAAAAGAAGGACGGATCGAAGCCTGTAAAAAGAGAATAGAAACCACGGAAAAAGAGATGCAAAGCCTAGAAGCAAGAAATGAGCGGAATCGGATCTGGCGGCAACGCTTAGAGATAGCAGAAGAATTGTACCGGCAGCTGGATAAAGAATTTTCTGAGCAGGAAAATAAGATTTTTCTGGAGTTAAACCGGCAGATACAGGAGAATTTCAGCAAAATGTTTAACGCAAAGGATAAAAAGATTGAACTGACACCGAAGTATGAGATTCAGATGCTTTACCGTACGCAGCAGGGATATCGGGAAGAGAAAAATCTGTCCGAAGGCGAGAAAATAGCAAGGAACTTTGCGTTTATTGTAACGATCATGGATTTCAGCAGAAGAAAGAAACAGGAAAAGACCGGGCATGAGACAGCAGACAGTGACACCCTTCCGATCGTATTGGACGGACCGTTTTCTAAGCTGGGAGATGAAAATATCGAATTGATCGCAAAGGTGCTGCCACAGGTTTCGGAACAGGTCATTATCTTTATGTTGAAAAAAGACTGGGAGTATACAAAGTTAGATCCTTACGTTGGAAGCAGATATTACATTGATAAAAAACCGGAAGAATCATTTGCAACGATCAAACCGGCAGGGGAGGAGACAGTTTAATGGAAAATTATAAATTTTTTAACGACCCTTATAAATTTTCAGGTAAGCATGCCCGTATGGTAAGCGAACTATGGTCATTAAATGACTATGAACATAGTTATTTTAAGCGATTGATAGATATCTATATCGTAGCCGCGATTCTGGGATTCAGAATTGACAGAAAAGCCAAAAGAGATTATGCACCGGTAGAACAGAGAACCGTATTTGGGGAGCAGATGAGACAAGCATCAGAAGATTTGGAGTTCATCCTGCAGATGATGCTGTTATTAGAGCCGGCAGGGCAGGGAATCCATGAAGAGTGTATCCGGCGGGCGTTTAAAGGTGTTGAAACAGAAGAAGAGTTCAAACGCTATAATGAACTGTTTGAATCTTATATGCTTGGTGGAGTGGAAGAACTGTATGAAAGACTGGTACTTCAGAAAGAAGAAATAGATACAGATTACAGTGATGATAAGACAGCAAATCTGATGATGTTATTTGAACGGTTTGCTCCGAAGAAAACTTCCTAAAATTTTTATAAAATCTCAGAATTGTTAAAAAATCAGTTTACAAAATATGGGAAAAACGGTATAATAAAAAACGAATTATACTATACCAAGAAATAATCGGTTGTTACAGTATGGTAAGAAACCGAAAAGCTCTAATCCCATTCTTCGGAATGGGATTATCTTTTATATGGATTTTATAGGAATAGTAAAAAAGACAAATTTTTAGTACACAAAATGTTCCGCACAGGTGGTTCTGGGAGGAGAAAAATTTATGGGAGAAATGAGTAAGACAAACATGGACAGGCACAGGAGTTACCGGATCGGACTGGATATCGGTATTGCATCTGTAGGATGGGCAGTACTTGAAAATAACAGTCAGGATGAACCAATCCGTATTCTGGATCTGGGAGTCCGTATTTTTGAGGCGGCAGAAGATTCGCAAACCGGAGCGGCATTAGCAGCAAAGCGAAGAGATGCCAGAACTGCCAGAAGAAGGATCCGCAGAAGACGTCATCGTTTAGAAAGGATTAAGTGGCTGTTTGAAAGAGAAGGACTGATCCAAATAGATTCTTTTACGGAGCGGTATCATTCACCAAATCTGCCGGATGTCTATGAACTTCGTTATGAAGGTTTAGAACGAAAACTCAGCAATGAGGAATTTGCACAGGTACTGTTACATATTGCAAAACATCGTGGTTTCCGTTCCACAAGAAAGGCGGAGTTAAAAGAAGGGGACAATGGAAAAGTCTTAAAAGCAACAGAAGAGAACCGCAAACGTATGGAAGAGCATGGCTACCGTACCGTTGGCGAGATGATATATAAAGATGCCTATTTTCATACTGAGTGTGCGTGGGCAGACAATGGATATCTGTTAACACCTAGAAATAAAGCAGATGATTATTCCCACACGATGCTCCGGGCGCTGTTAGAAGAGGAGGTTCACATCCTTTTTGACAGTCAGAGGAAGTTTGGAAATGAAAAGGCGACTGAAAAATTAGAGCAGGAATATTTAGAAATTATGTTGTCACAGCGTTCTTTTGATATGGGACCGGGACAGCAGGCAGACGGAACGCCGAGCCCTTATGCAATGGAGGGATTTGGAAATAAGGTCGGATATTGTACATTAGAAAGAGAATCCGGCGAACGTCGTGCGGCAAAAGCAACCTATACGGCAGAGTTATTTGTTGCACTGCAGAAGATCACACATATGAAATTGGTACATATGGATGGCACATCCAGATTTTTTACGGAAGAGGAGCGGAACATTTTATTAGAAATGCTTTCGTCCAAAAAAGAGATTAAATATGCAGCAGTCCGTAAAAAGCTGAATCTGCCGTTAGAAGAAAAGTTCAATACATTGAATTATAATATGAAGCGTAAAGGAAAAGACAATGAAGAGGAAGGAATGGATGAAGCTGCCATAATTGCTGCAACGGAAAAGGCAACTTTTATCAGTATGTCCAATTGTTATGAATACCGCAAAAGAATCGGAGAATATTTAGAGACCCTGCCGGAAGAAGAACAACAGGATCTGTTAGATGAAATTGGAACGATTCTGACCTGTTATAAGAACGATGACAGCCGTATGAACCGTTTGACGGAGGCAGGTCTGTCGAAAGAATCAGCCGATTCCTTATTAGAGCTGACGCCTGCAAAATTCCAGCATCTTTCCATTAAAGCGATGAAGAATATCATGCCTTATATGAAAGAAGGTATGACATATGATAAAGCATGCGAGGCAGCCGGTTATGATTTTAAAAATGATAATCATGGAAAGAAAATGCATCTGTTAAAGGGCGAAGCTATTACGGAAATTATCAATGAGATTACCAATCCGGTTGTAAAACGTTCTGTTTCGCAGACAGTCAAAGTAATCAATGCCATTATTTTAAAATATGGAAGTCCTCAGGCGGTGAGTATTGAGCTTGCCCGCGAAATGTCTAAGAACTTTGAAGAGCGAAGAAAAGCGGACAAACAGATGGAGGAAAACCGTAAAAAGAATGAAATGGCGAAAAAGGAAATTCAGGAACTGGGAAAACTTTCGCCAAATGGTCAGGATATTTTGAAATATCGGTTATGGCATGACCAGCAGGGAATATGTCTTTATACCGGAAAGACAATACCGTTAGAAGAACTGTTCCAGCCGGGATATGATATCGACCATATTCTTCCTTACAGTATCACGTTTGATGACAGTTACCGGAATAAAGTACTGGTTACTTCACAGGCAAACCGCGAAAAGGGAAACCGCACTCCATATGAGTATTTTGGTCAGGATGAGGTCCGTTGGAGTGCCTATGAAGCAAGAGTTAATCATTTTATCAAGGACTATAAGAAGCGTCGCAATTTGTTAAAACAGGGATTTACAAAAGAAGACCGCAGGGAATTCAAAGAGCGTAATTTAAATGATACAAAGTATATTACACGCGTGATCTATAATATGATCCGTCAGAATTTAGAGATGGAGCCCTTGAATCGGGAAGATAGGAAGAAACAGGTCTTTGCTGTCAATGGTTCCATAACAGCTTATTTAAGAAAAAGATGGGGACTGATGCAAAAAGACCGTTCTACCGACACGCATCATGCAATGGATGCTGTAGTAGTAGCCTGTTGTACAGATGGTATGATTCAAAAAATTTCCAGAAGTACACAGTATCGTGAGGTCTTATACAAAGGACAGAGTCACCCGGATTATGAGATTGTGGATGTGGAAACCGGCGAAATCATTTCTTTAGAAGACCTTTCAAGAGAAGAGTGGGACGAGCGTTACGGAGCACAGGTACCGCCACCATGGGAGCATTTTAAAGAAGAGTTAGAAGTCCGTATGGGAAGTGATCCGAAGAATGATCTGGATGCACATCCGGATATGTACCAGTTGTTCCGTTATCCGGAAGATGTGTATAACAATATCCGGCCGATCTTTGTGTCAAGGATGCCAAATCACAAGGTGACCGGTGCAGCACATGAAGCTACAATACGAAGTCCGAGACATTACAAAGACGGTGGAGAAATCTTTGAGAATGGTGGCTATGTATTATCACGGATCAATATTGAAAATTTAAAACTGGACAAGGATGGAGAAATCAAAGATTACTATAATAAGGACAGTGACAGATTACTATATGAAGCATTAAGAGCACGATTGGCAGAATATGATGGTGATGGAAAAAAGGCATTTGCCGAAAAATTCTACAAACCAAAAGCAGATGGTACACAGGGTCCTATTGTAAAAAATGTGAAAACCTATAAAAAAATGTCTCTTGGTGTAGAAATCAATAAGGATGAAGCCGGAGTTGGACGCGGAATTGCCGAAAATGCAAATGGCGGTATGATTCGTGTGGATGTTTTCCGGGAAAATGGAAAGTACTATTTTGTTCCAATCTATATTGCGGATGCATTGAAGAAGAGATTGCCGAATAAAGCATCAGTGGCAAATAAACCATATAGTGAATGGAAAGAAATGAAGGACGAGAACTTTTTGTTTAGTCTGTATTCGAGGGATTTGATAGGGTTTAAAAATCCAAAAGGTAAGAAAGTTACTTGTGTCAGTGGAGAAACCATGACGATTACGGAAGATATTGTCTACTATATCGGAGCAGATATAAATACAGCAAGTATATTGGGCATAGCTCATGACAGAAGTTATAGATTTAAAAGTCTTGGAATTCAATCCTTACAAGAATTAAAAAAATACCAGGTCGATGTTTTAGGAAATGTAACAGAAGTTCGTCAGGAAAAGAGAAGAGGGTTTCAGTAAATGGGATACCGGAATATAAAAATTGAAACATCCCAGCAGCTAAATATTAAAAATAGTCAGCTTTTGATAGGTTCATCCGGTGAAGTGCAGATTCCTTTAGAGGATATCAACAGTATTCTCATAGAAAGTCAGGCGGTGACGCTGTCCAGTTATCTTTTGCAGAAAATGGCAGAAATGGGGATTGCAGTGTATGTTTGCGATGAGAAGCATTTGCCAAATGCAGTGCTTCTCCCTATGGTACGCCATAGCCGTCATTTTAAACTGTTAAAATGCCAGATGAATCTTGGAAAGCCAAAACAAAAAAGGCTTTGGCAGCAGATTGTGATCAGGAAAATTGAAAATCAATCAGCCTGTCTTAGATTCTTAAATTTAGAGGGTGCCGAAGAGCTTTTAAAAATGTCAAAACAGGTACAATCCGGTGATAAAACAAATGTTGAAGCAAAGGCAGCAGCTTTTTATTTTCGCAAGTTATATGGTTTGGGATTTTCCAGAGGTGATGATCATATCATTAACTCAGCGTTAAATTACGGATATGCAATTGTGCGTGGAATGATCGCGCGTTCTATCATTTGTTATGGATTAGAGCCTTCTTTGGGACTATTCCATAGCAGTGAGTTAAATAGTTATAACTTGGCAGATGATTTTATTGAGGTATTTCGTCCGGTTGTAGATTTGCATGTTTCCGGTCGTTTTGACATATCAGAGGTTGATCGGGCATTAACGCCTGAAATAAAAAGAGAATTATATGGAATTGTAAATTATGACATGTTGGTAAGAGGAGAGAAGCATATACTGAGTAATTGCATTGATAAAGCAGTTGCAAGTTACAGCAGTGCATTGCAAGGAAACCGTGAGGAGTTAGAACTTCCGGTATTAATGGAGTTACAGGTACATCGTTATGAGTAAGTTTATGAGGATGATTGTATTTTTTGATTTGCCGGTTGGTACGGCAAGAGAACGAAAAGCGGCGACGAAGTTTCGCAATTTTTTAATTAAAGATGGATACCATATGGTGCAATATTCGGTATACTCCAGAATCTGCAATGGAAATGATGCAGTTGAAATGCATGAAATACGGTTAAAACAGCATCTACCATCAAGAGGTTCTATACGATTATTAACTATTACAGAAAAACAATACGAATCTATTCACATTTTGTTGGGAGAAGCTGTTTTTGACGATACAAGCGAAGCGACAGAACTGATTAATATTTTTTAAAATATAGAAATTTTTTGAAAAAATAGTAAAAATATAAGTTTTTTAAAAGAGAAACCCCGCATAATCCCTATGGTTACGCGGGGTTGTTGCTGTCCTATTATACCATACCAAGAAATAATAGGGAACTACAGCCGACAAACTGAACTTCGTATTCGTATTAAAATTATACCATACCAAGAAATAATAGGGAACTACAGCAGTCATGCCCAGGAAGACCGCAAGCGCCTTATTATACCATACCAAGAAATAATAGGGAACTACAGCCTGGAAAAAGCTGCAGGCGTAGGCAGCTCCATTATACCATACCAAGAAATAATAGGGAACTACAGCAAAAAGAAAAGCGCAGGAAAAGAGAGCGAAATTATACCATACCAAGAAATAATAGGGAACTACAGCATGCCGCAGCGCTTGAACATTTCCAGAATGATTATACCATACCAAGAAATAATAGGGAACTACAGCCTTCCGTCAACCGTCAGATTCCCTTTGATAATTATACCATACCAAGAAATAATAGGGAACTACAGCAAGCACCTTATATTATAGCAAAGAGGGCCAATTATACCATACCAAGAAATAATAGGGAACTACAGCGCCAGCGACCGCGATCAGATCGAATTGTTAATTATACCATACCAAGAAATAATAGGGAACTACAGCGATAAAAGCAACCTGGGGCGGAATCAGCAAATTATACCATACCAAGAAATAATAGGGAACTACAGCCACACGTTCCGATCGCCCTTAAAATCATTGATTATACCATACCAAGAAATAATAGGGAACTACAGCGTAAAATTGAAACGTGTCCGATCTGCGGCGATTATACCATACCAAGAAATAATAGGGAACTACAGCAGTAGCATCAATTTTAACATCAGTAGCCGATTATACCATACCAAGAAATAATAGGGAACTACAGCTCTGTTGCAACTTCTGTTGCGTTTCCAGTTATTATACCATACCAAGAAATAATAGGGAACTACAGCCCACTATAATTCACTATTCCGTTTAATCTTATTATACCATACCAAGAAATAATAGGGAACTACAGCATTTCTACTATGTAGGAAATTAAATAATTATTATACCATACCAAGAAATAATAGGGAACTACAGCTACCATAGCGTTTTATGTGCCCGGCGTTCTATTATACCATACCAAGAAATAATAGGGAACTACAGCTGATTATCAGCGTTATCAAAACGGTACACAATTATACCATACCAAGAAATAATAGGGAACTACAGCACATATGAATAAATTTTAGAATTTGACGGCATTATACCATACCAAGAAATAATAGGGAACTACAGCTTCGACATTGAATCGTACACGGTCAATCCAATTATACCATACCAAGAAATAATAGGGAACTACAGCGCGAGCAGTTTGATTATATGTTTACACCCGATTATACCATACCAAGAAATAATAGGGAACTACAGCTGGAGAAAAACGCGGTTTCAAAAGAAGTCAATTATACCATACCAAGAAATAATAGGGAACTACAGCATATCCAGTGAATCCAGTTTACAATAAAAAATTATACCATACCAAGAAATAATAGGGAACTACAGCTATCACTATTGATCGTTTAGAAACTTTTGCATTATACCATACCAAGAAATAATAGGGAACTACAGCGAGAGAAGTATGATTATATGTTTACCCCTGATTATACCATACCAAGAAATAATAGGGAACTACAGCTACCCAGTCAGTGATAAACTGCACGGCGTTATTATACCATACCAAGAAATAATAGGGAACTACAGCTGGAAAAAAACGCGGTTTCAAAAGAAGTTAATTATACCATACCAAGAAATAATAGGGAACTACAGC
>ULXU01027719.1_pt1 | contig 27586 bp, 27 predicted proteins | sample 1961521 | NCBI WGS metagenome assembly ULXU01 (sample SAMEA4835845, study PRJEB28245) | human gut metagenome | biome: gut microbiome; material: fecal sample | place: Denmark | collected 2008
CAAAGTTCTCACCTGTCAGACCCATCCACACACTGTAAACTTCGTCAGCAATGGAAACCTCGTTGAACTTATTGTCAATGTAGAAAAGCTCACGCTCATCGGTAATATAAATCGTTGTTTCACCGTTACCGCTGGTGCAACAAGAATATACATCATCCGCATCCTCGGACTGACCGCTCAGGTTAAAGAAGGTCTCGCTGCCATAGTTGTATCTCAGCATATCCTTTGCGTAATTCATCACACCGGATGACTTCTTTCCGCCAAGAAGCAGTACTGCCAGCAGTACGACCACAACCACTACTGCAGCGGCTGCCGGAATCAGGATCTTGACCGGAAGACCGCCCTTCTTTTCCGTCACAGGAGGTACTGCGCCGGATACAGGCTGAGGCTGCACAAACGGCTGTGCTGCTGCCTGCTGCTCAGGCATGGGCTGCTGTATGGGCTGCGCTGCCTGCTGTTCAGGCATGGGCTGCACAGGTTCCACGGGCTGTGCTGCTGTCGGAGCTGTCTCGATACTTTCCTGCTTTGCGCCGCAGTAGGGGCAGAACGTGGTATCGTCGGGAATTTCTTTTCCGCATTGATTACAAAACATTTTTTTCTCCTCCATCGTGTAAAATAGATAACTTAAATTATAACATTTCTGAACTTCATGTCAATATTCCGTTAAGAAATCTCTTTTTCTTATCTGTATCACAGTATAACAGAAGAATCCGCCTTTTTCCCCTTTTCGGACAAATGACCCGATAGCGGGGACGAATGACCCCTTTACAAGCTGCTTTGGATCTTATCTATCATTTTGCGGCGCTTTTTCCCCGCCGTTGCAAGCGTAATGATCATCCACAAAAGGAAGAAAATTCCACCTGCTATTCCCCCGAAAAACATCAGCATTCCCGTTGTCACAGTTTCCATCATCCTATCCTCCCGATCCGCTTAATCCAGCCAGCTTCCTTCCTTAAGCTGCGCATATGCCTGCTCCAACAGCTGCATCTCCATATCGGAATCCTGCCTTGCGCCGCTGTCGGCAAACAGCTCCTTTGCCTTTTGATAATATGCAAGAAACTGCGCGTAATCCCTGCTGCGGTTTTCCTTGACCGACTGCTTATCGATCTCCAGAAACGCCAGTCTCTTGTAGGTGCGGTAATCCTCCCCATACTTTTCCAGCATGGAAGTAAATTCCTGCTGTGCCTGCTCATATTCGCCGATCCTCTGATACAGGATGCCGATATTATTGTGCGTCACATAGGTATCCCAGCCAAGCTCCGCGATTTGGTCCAGACAGTCGATCGCCTGCAAATAAACGTCACGGCTTCCGTTCAGGTCTCCCAGATCTATGTATGTCTGCGCCAGCTGCTCCAGAACCACCGCCCGGTTGTCCTCCGAAACCGCTTCCGCCGCCTGTGTCAGAACCTCCGCTTTCTGAAACAAAAGCTCCTCCGTGGGGGTCTCCGCATCATACAGCTTGCCCCACATGATGTAGGCGCGGAGCACCACATAGGGATCCTCCGTCAGTTCGATACACTTGGAAAAGCAATCCGCCGCTTCATCCGTCAGACCCCGGCGTCCCTTGATCTCGCCCTCCGCCAGAAGAACCTTGTCGCTGGAAAGCCCTCTCTGCTCCGCCTCGGCGAGGATCTTCTCCGCTTTCTCCAGCTCTCCCGTCTTGGCAAGCGCTATGGCATAGTCCGAATAATAGGTGCTGTCGTAAGGATCGTACCGAACCGCCGTCTTGTAGTAGCCGACTGCCTCGGAAAGCATCTCCTGTTCCAGATATCCGTTCGCCAGCAGGAAGTAAAAGCCCCCTGTCTCCTCGTCCGAAAACTCGGAGGAATTGGAAAATACTTCCTCATCTATAAAGGAAATCATTTGTTCATACTGTCTTGTGTTGTAAAGATACAGCGCCTTCTGATAATAAGCGCCCGCCATTTTGGGGAAGCGGGAAACCGCATCCTCGTACAACCGCTCAAATTCCGAGGTGTCGCCGCTGCCCTGCAGCTCCTCCATCTGCGCAACAATTCCGTTATACACACCTATCCGTTCGGCAATGATCCTCTCCCTGCCGAAAATCGTCAGGACGATACATCCCGCCATACCGAGGATACACAGAACCACCGTGAAATCCTGTCTGCGCACCATTCTCTTGTACCGTTTGTCCACCTTCGCAATGGCGGCAACCGCCTTCGCGTACTCCTTTGCATTGGCGAAGCGCCTGCCCGGATTATATTCCATGCAGCGGTGGATCAGATGTGCAAGTCCCTCTGAGCAGTTCGGTATCAGCTGCTCTATGGGTACGATCTGCCTGAAGTCCTCATTGGGCGCCATGCCGGTCAGCATGGCATACAGGGTCGCTCCCACGCTGTAAAGATCCGAGCGGACATCCAGCTTCTCCTTCATGGGCGGGAGCTGGGGGATGGTTGTGCGGGGAATGGTCGCCTGCGGCGCCGCCATCTGCGGTATGCTTCCCTGCGGGTTCAGCAGCACTGTGCCCGCTACCGCGCTTCCCTGCGGTGTCATTCCCTGCGGGTTCAACAGCACTGTGCCCGCTACCGCACTTCCCTGCGGGTTCAACAGCACGGTTCCTGCTACCCCGCTTCCCTGCGGCGCTGCCATTTGCGGCATTGCTGCCTGCGGCGCATTTCCCTGCGCGTTCAGATACTGCTGCAAGGTCTTTACAATGGAGACCTGCTCCGGAGACGCATAGCCGGCGGTGTACCCCATATTCTGATAGGAAGTGCCGTTCTGCATGGTGGAAATATTGAAATCGATCAGGCAGATATTGTCCTCCGGCGTCAGCATAAGGTTCGCCGGCTTGATGTCCCCGTGAATGATGGGGGTCGGCTGCTCCTGCAGATAAGTCAGAACCTCACCGAGCTGCGCCGCATACTTCACCACCTTTGCCTGAGGGAAGCGCACGCCCCGCCTCAGCATGCTCTCAAAGGACTCTCCCGGTATGTAATCCATTACCGTGTAGATGGAGCCATTGTCCTCGAAAAAGTCCAGCACCGTGGGAAGATAGGAATGCCTCAGATTTTTCAGAATATCCAGCTCACTGCGGATATCAATGTTATTCTGAATGCTGTCATGTATCTTCTTGAGCACCACATATTTCTGCATACGCACATGATAGGCCCGAAAAACGGTTCCGCCGCCTCCCGAGCCTATCTCAACAATATTCGTATATGTATTTTGCATATTCATAGTCCGCACCCACTCTCTTCTTCTGTGTACGAATATGATTATATTACGATTGTCGCTATTTGTCCATGAGTGTATTTTTTGCGGATGCCTGTTCCGGACAGCCCTTTCTGTTTTTTCACGTTTAAGCTGTTTTAAATATATTGCGCACTTTGCCGCTCCTTCATTTTTTTCCAGTTTACAAAACCGTACATGTCATTGATGAAAAAGGCAATAAAGCAAACCACCACCGAAATATACCGGGTGTCGGCAAAGCTTGCCATTGGCATCGTCATTCCGAGATAGGTAATCATTTCCCCGTAGTATGCAAAAGTGAACGATATGCTCCCGTATAACAGGCTGAAAATCACCGTCAGGAGTTGTCCGGCGGGATTTCCTTTTGCATTAAAAATAAGCACCCGTCTACACATCTTCCAAGACCTAACGATGTGTAAACGAATGCTCTGCATTCTACTACCCGGTGGCAGTTTCTAAATTGGTATTATTTTGGAAGTAAAAGGTATAAAATATTTTGCACCATTATCATCTTTTAAGAATAAGCATAAACAAATGAAAGAAGGTGTAGATTTTATCAAAATAAAAGATTATGCCGTTATCAGCCTCAACAACATGATACCTGTCCCGGATAGTCAAATTGTGGGTATAGATATAAACAAAGAAAAAAGTGCAAGTTACCGATATTTACTTCAAGCCGAAAGCCGCGAAATAAATAAGCAAAAGAACCGTAATAATACTGCCGGAGAGGAACAGGAATAAATATCCGATAACACTGACAAAAGAGGCAACATTTGCAAATACAAGCGTTAGGGCTGACAATATGTATGACAGCCCCATGATCCCGATGCGTACCAAAATGATCACATATAAATATTCTACTCTGAACAGGTTATCAATCTTTATAAAGAATGCTGCGATCAATGCTGTTATGAGTGCCTTGAAAAAATTGATCGTGAACCAGACAGGCGTTTTGACCGTGATAATCTGAGAAATGGAGCACGGCTTAATCAGCAGATTCTGCAAGGTTCCCAACTCTTTTTCCGCGGATATGCACATGGAAGCCTCGGATAATACCCCATTCACCAAAATCCATAATATATATCCAAATACTTTCTCTCCCCTGTCGCCGTCCGTATTCATAACGATTCCTGCTCCGTTATTCCACGCTCCGTGGAGTGAAAAAACTTGACAACCCTACCATAAATGTACGATAAATAATACTTGAAATCAATTAGAAAAAAGGATAGGACTATGGACAGAAAAATACTTGCACTTGATATAGACGGCACGCTCACCACCTCAAAGAAGGAGATTTCCCCAAAAACCAAAGAGGCTTTGTTCAAAATACAGGAGGCGGGACATATCCTTGTGCTGGCTTCCGGCAGACCGACCCCGGGAATGAAACGCTATGCGGAGGAACTGGAGCTTGCAAAATACGGCGGTTATCTGCTTTCCTTCAACGGCGCCCGGATCACGAACTGCAAAACCGGGGACATTCTTTATGCGCAGACGCTCCCGGGAGCCGTGATTCCCGGTCTGTATGAATTTGCCACCCGCAACCACTGCGGTCTGATTACCTACTACAAGGATTCCGTTGTCTCAGGAAACGGCATAGACAAATACATTGAGCTGGAGTCCCGCATCAACGGGATGCCTCTGATGGAAGTGGACGATTTTGTGGGATTTGTCAACTATGATGTGAATAAATGCCTGATGACGGCGGAGCCGGAAAAGGCGGAGTGCTGCCTGTCCGAGCTGCAGGAAAGATATGCGGATACACTCAGCATCTACCGCTCCGAGCCGTTCTTTATCGAGATCATGCCCCAGCATGTGGACAAGGCAAACTCCCTCGGGCACATGCTAAAGCTTCTCAAGATGGAGAAAAAAGACCTGATCTGCTGCGGCGACGGCTACAACGATATTTCCATGATCTCCTATGCAGGAGTCGGCGTCGCCATGGCAAACGCCCGCGACGAGGTGAAGGCGGCTGCAGATTTCGTGACCGGCTCCAACGATGAGGACGGGCTGGTTACAGTGGTGGAGAAATTCATTCCGGGGTGCTAACCCTTCCTCTGTTCCAATGCCAGTCCGATTAACCGATCCGCCTGATCCACCATAAACAGGGGAATATTGAGCACATCATCATCCAGCTTAAGATTATCAAGGGAGAAACGCACACTGAGCTTAATCTTATCCCCGAACAGCTCCTTGAACTTTTTAAGGCTTTTTGCGTAGATATTGGCTTCCGATTTGACCTCAACGGGGAAAATATCGTTCTCCCTCTGAATCAGAAAGTCGACCTCATAGGACGGATTGTTCTGTGACCAGTAACGGGGAACCACTTCAAACTGCGTGACTAAGCTCTGCAGCACGAAATTTTCCGTCAACGCACCCCTGAACTCCGTAAACAGGCGATTGCCCTCTCCGAAAGCCGTGGGCGCCAGTTGTGCCAGACGGCGAAACAGCCCCACATCCACCAGATAAATTTTAAAGGCAGACAGATCGTCGTAGGCGGACATTGGCAGACCGGGCGCAGAGCTGCGGTAAAGCTTGTGCACCAGCCGGGCATCTACCAGCCACTGCAACGCATCCTTATATTCACGGGCGCGTGCGCCTTCCTTGACAACCTTATAGAGAAACTTTTTGTTTTCTCTTGCTAGCTGGGACGGAACCGACTTCCATATCATGGATATTTTGGGAAACTCGCTGACATTGGGGTGTTTTGCAAAATCACGCTCATAGGTGCCGATAATGCCGGACAAGGCTTCCTGCATGGCAGAAACATCGCGGGCTTCCGTCCACATTAACACAGATTCCGGCATACCTCCGGTGACATAATACATCTTCAATTTTTCATACAATGGATTGAAAAAGGCATCCGGAATCGGTTCGATCGTGTCAGTGATTTCCAGATAATCCGCAAGATTCCGATCACCGTTGGCAATCAGAAACTCCGAAAAGGTCATGGGATCGATCTGTATGAAATTGACCTTACCAACCGGAAAAGAGGACGGCTTTGCCAGAGCAATGCCCGGCAGGGAACCGGCACAGGCAATATGGTACTGCGGAGCATTCTCGCAGAAATACTTCATGGAGTTAATGACCTTGGGACAGTCCTGCACCTCATCAAAAATAATAAGGGTCTTTTCCGGTACAATTTTCTGACCGCTTGCCAGCATCAGATTCTGTCCACATCCTTAGTAGTCTCAAAAAACTGCTTGTATTCCTCATTTTCGTCAAAGTTGAAATAGGCGGTATTTTCATAGTAAAGCCTGCCAAATTCTTTTAAAATCCATGTCTTTCCGACCTGACGCACCCCTTTCAGAATCAAAGGTTTGCGGTAGGGCGAATTTTTCCAATCCACTAATTTCTTTAATACAAACCGCTCCATAATTTGTATCCTCACATTTTTATTAATGTTTTTGTGTACCTAAATCACATTTTTATTGCCGGAGGTGGAAAGCAGCATCACAATTCCGACCACTGCGGCGTTCAGCAAAAACACCACGGGGGAGTATATTGCGTCGTAAAAGTTCGTTTTCTCCACGGCGGCATAGCTTTCGCCGATGCGCCGGTCGTAGCGGCGCTCCATGTAGGTCTCCATTCCGAGTGCGTGTATGGTGCGGATATTATGCAGCGTTTCCGGCACCTGCCCGGATACTGCGGCAACGGCGCGGCGATTGTCAAGCTGCGCCACAAGCATTCTCTTTTGCACATGGCGTGTGAAAACGGCAAAAAGCGGAAGCACCACCAGTAAAACAAGGGCAAGTCCGGTTGATAAACCGTGCCCCCTGAACGGTCAATGTGACGATCAGATAGGCAAGCACCAGCATTGCCATTGTCCCGGCAGTTTCTTTTCCGCCGAGGATATCGGCAAGGCACTGGGCAAGCCGCCCCTCAAACCATGGCGTCGCAAGCAGTCCCACATTATAGAACACACCGGAAAGCGTGACAAAAGTCAGGGACAGCCATTCTATACGAAAATAGGACAGGATTTTGTCCGGGCAAAAAGTCTTTTTGTTTTTCACCGGCACATCACTTCCTTTGCTCATTGATCAGGTGCGGAAATCCCGCACGGCTCTCGGTTTTTGAAGCGGCGTACAGCTTATTCAACATCGCCGCAAAGTTTGTCGCTTCCTCCTCAGTCAACACAGAGATGATATATTCGTAAAAAGATGTCTCTATCTCCGCTTTGGACGATTTCAGGGTTTCCGCCTTTTCGGTGGGATAGAGCAGCTGACTGCGCCGATCCGTCGGGTCGTCCTTTCGTATCAGAAATCCTTTTGTCTCCAGATTTTTGGTTCTTCGCGCAATGGCGGCCTTATCCGCATGCAGCAGCTCTGCAAGCCTTGCCTGTGTGCAGCCGGGATTGTGGCGCAGCGCATGAATCAGGTCAATTTCCGCCGTGCCCACACCGTCCTCACGCAGGGAAAACAAGACCAGCTTCTCTGCCTCCCTTGCAATTTTTGTAATCTTTCGTTCCGTAATATCCATTTTCAACCTCGCCTCTCCGCAATGCCATTTAGTTGTATATACATCGTTGTATCTGCAACCATTATTGATCAAAACGGTTTCTTGTCAAGTGTGCCGCAGTGTGATCCTGCCCGGAGGGGATATTTCACCATAGGAAATTAAGATAATAATAAAATAGGAGCGAGGACTTTCAAATCCTCGCTCCCGGTACATTTCTTCTCTTGTTCCGTGCTTTTATGTGGTCTGTTTTTCTGCGGTTTTTACGTTCTTCGCACGTTTTTTAATGATCAATACCGCAATCAAAATAATCAGAACCACGCTGATCGAAGCGCCCACGATCAGCTCGATCATAACAACGCGATCCGCGTTGGGCTGTCTGTCGGTGGTAATCTTTGCTTTTTCTTCATCCGCAGAGACCGTCAAATATCCGAATGCACCGTTTTCCGTGCTTCGCCACAGATAAGTGCCAAACTGGATATCCCGCAGCGTTCCTTTTCCGCTTGCATTCAGGGAAACCTTGTTCATAATCTGGCTGCCCCGGTATACCATGATCTCCTGTCCGGCATATTCCTCCCCGAAATTGACGGTAGCGTCCCGGGACACGGGAACTACCTCCACCTGCTCAATAATGCCGCAGATTTCCTCAGCTAAGGTGGTGTCACTTCCCACCGTGGAAAGGCTTCCTCCCATGTCCTCGCACATGCTTCGGAATTCCTTTTCCGCAGTCCAGCCGGGATCCGTCGCAATGCCGTACAGATTAATATTGAACTTCTCCCTTACGGCATCGCCTTCCTCTGTTGTCTCACTGTCCCCATTTCCTGTATCGGTTGTCCCGCCGACCGGCATTTCGCTGTCCTTCGCGGACAACAGCATGACCGTCGCGTCAGAAGAATCAAATGACGGCATGCCGTAGGAGGCGTCTCCCGTGATTCCTCCGTATGTCGCGCTCTCATACTCTTCATTGCTCTCATATATGTAAGAATCCAGATCTACCTCTGTACTGCCTGTGCGGAACGCCTCTTTCACATCATCATAGGTGTACCCTGTGATGGGTTCGGGAGAGAGCGGCTCGGCATCACCGATCAGAATGACCACATGCTGGGCATCCCTGCGCCAATCCAGTGACGCCGCCAGCATCAGACCGGAGTAAACGGTTTCCGGTCCGTCTCCTCCGTTCCCCAAGCTAAGTCCATCAATGCCTTCTTGAATTTTGTCCCTGTCAGAACAGAAATCCAACTGTAATTTTGCGGGATAATCTGTCCAATCTCCGCTTCGGGACGCAAAATCCCGGTAATCTACAATGGCAATTCTGTAATCGCTGCTTTTCTCGGAAATGCTGTCGATAATCTGGGACATGTTCTCCCTTGCGTTGCTGATTGCGCCGGACATGGAGCCCGTCGTATCGATCACGAAACAGACATCCAGACCCACCTGTTTCACCACGGTGCGGTCTTCTTCCTGTACCGTTATGATCGGTTTTGTAACATCAACCTCATAATCATCATCCGCCAGATCCCGAAGTTCTTTGGAGGAAGTGGCAATATAACCGTTGCGCAGGACTTCCGCCGCTTTGGCTTCCATGCCCATCTTGTCATAGGTTTCCGCCAGCATCCTGTAAGCGTCCTCATTCCTCGGATCAATGTTGATTGCCTGTTCAAATGCGGCTATTGCCTGCTCATAATCAAGCGCATCCAGATACCTTTCACCCAGAAAGGCGTGCAGGTCTGACGAGTTATTCCAGCCCACGGCAAAAGAGGACACCAAAAGGATTCCAAGCAACAGTAGAACAACCAGAATAATACTTCCGGCTAACTTTTTATGCTTCATCCTCTTTTACCTCCTTCCCCGCCATCTTGATGATTGCGCTGACAAAAAACAGGACTAACGCCAAAAGCAGCATGACAAGCACACCCATAAAACGTGCCGGTGAAATCGCATCGGCAAGCAGCTTGTAAATGCTGTTTGCGGAAAACAGGCTGCTGCGAAGCAAGAGCAGAGCCACGCCCGTCACCGCAAAGCAGATTCCCGAAACCATCAGGGTGTTTCTCAACCTGCGGGTAAACAATGCCAGCAAAATTCCCATGCATACTGTCAATACAAAGGCAGCCACCGTAAATACGGGGGAAAAGAAAACTGCGCAAAGGGTGAGATACGAATTCCCCTTCAGCATTTTTTCCGGATTGAAAATTGTCACGACATTCTTGTTTTCCTCAATTCCTAACTGTGCCATCAGCTCATCCGGTATCTCATATCCTATGTAGTCCGATGCCGTGTCCTTGGTCTGCTCTATCAGATTTTTCAGATTCTTCGTTGAAACGCCGTTTTCATCTTTCCCTGTAATTATGTAGTAGGCGTAATGATTGACCGTCATGGCAAGAAAGGATTTGACTGTGGAATGTTCCGTGATATTTTCCATGACCTTCGGCGTGAAATCCGCAAAACCTATTGCCCTGCTCATCACATCATAGACTGAATTATCGCCCTCCGGAGAAATTGTCACCCCCGCAGCAGTCAGCTTGTCCTCCGGGAAAAGATCCGTAATGAATATGTCGTTGAGATCCGCTCTGTTCACGGCATCAAACAGGGCGTTGCTCTTTACGGTGTATTGCACAATCAAACTGCAGACAGTCATGAGCAGAAAAACGAGCATCAGGATTCCCATGAGCAGGGACACAACTGCTGTGGGAATCGGCTTCATCCGCTTGGGGTGGAACACCGCCCGGTGAACCGCCTGCTTCCTCCGCCTCTTTTCCAGCTTCCGTTGCTCCTTCTCGGAAAGAACCGGTTGCGGCTGCACCGCACTTTCGGGCTGCGCTGTTATGGTTTCGGGCTGCACTTCTATTACATTTCCACAATGGGGACAGAATTTTGCCTCATCACTGATTTCTCTGCTGCAATTTTTACAAACCATCTTTTCTCCTTTGCAGGTCAAAAGGTCGGGGCTGTCGTCTCCACGATCAACAATCATGGAAACAACAGCCCCCGCTATAAATTCCGACTACGCCCTTTTTCCTATCTTAATCAGTCTCATAATGACTGAACTTAACACAATATTAATCCCCATCTCAATTAAAAAGTTCACACCGACCAATACCAGAATCATGTATGCTCCTGCGGATGCATATCCTGCTGCCGCAGACCACCCGTTTATGGTGTCCATGAAAAACAGCCGGCATCCCACCAGAAACAATCCGGTATTTACCACTGGACACACAATGGCAGAGGCAATCACCGCAAGTAACTGGCTTTTCTTTTGAAGCCACAGATACACAAGCCCTGCTGCCAGTCCTGCTGCCGTTCCCTTCACCAGAACCGTGATAATGGTTCCCGGCGCGTTGACCGCCATAAATGCCGCTGAGTCATTGATCAGCACCACTGCACTGAATACAAATCCAAGCCATGCTCCCACCTTGTAACCATATAATGCCGCACCGACTACTATTGGCACAAGAACCAGAGAAATGGTGAATAAGCCTGTGGGACGAATTACAACCGCAAGCACCTGAAGCACCACAACGATTGCCGTGAAGAGTCCCACTCCCACGAGTTTCTTTGTTTTCTGATCCATATTCAATTTTCCTCCTTGTTATCATTCTTCCATCCAAGGGAAGATACAATACGGAGTTATAGTAACATCAGAAGAGGTTTTTTGCAAGGATTTGTTTTTATTATGAAGTAATAATAAAGTGCATTATGAAGCGTATTTATAAGACACAGCAAGATGCAACTGACACCGCAAAATCCGGCGGATCGAAATGACATGAAGTGTTTGAAAAATGCCACGGGTACAGGAAGCACTTTTCGTACTCCTGTACCCGATCAACGCACAAAATCCGCCTTCTCACGGGTACAGATGACCTCTTTTGCCTTTCTGTACCCGGTTTTCGTCCAATTTCCTGCAAAAATCGGGTACAGATCGCACATTTTCTTCTCCTGTACCCGGCCGACGTGCAAAAATGAGCATTTCACGGGTACAGACAACCACTTTCGCTCTCCTGTACCCGACCGACGCGCAAAATCCACCTTCTCTCGGGTACAGACAACCACTTTCACTCTCCTGTACCCGGCCGACATGTAAAGTCCGGCAATATTAAAAATCAATACCTTACCTCAACATCACCTTAAGACCGACAGCCGACACAAACACAAGTCCGACCCGCCGCATTCAAAATCACTCCCTTTCACCGCAGTCTTTCAGAATGTCGCAATACCTTTGATCCTTCATGAATTATTGGCTTCAAAGTAATCGGTGATCTCTTTACAATCAATATAATTCCTTTTGGGCCCAATATCCGACCCGGTTACGATCAACTCGTTGGTTATTGTGAAGATGAGGGATTCATCATCCTTAAGAGCGACCGTATATTGCATCTCATCCCTTGTGATTTTGTTTTTTTCCAAAACTACAAATTCTGTATCGAATCTGTTGTTCAGGTATCCCAGCACTTCTTCCTCGGTATATAACTTTGTACTGCCGCAGGAACACAAAAGTAATGAAATTAATATAATCGAAAATATTTTTGAATTGTTTTCATGTTTTTCATTCCCCCTCAAGTCTGGTGCTTTGATTTAAAGTTATAAAATGCTCTCTCGATATACTTTTTATCCTGTCAATTCAACATAGCACAGCCTGCGTAAAATTGGCTTTTGACGATGGAATAGAGATTTCTATTGACTGCACCGCCGTCAAAAATAAAATTGCCGACAACCGCTTCCAGCGGTCAGAGCTGGATTATCTGACTTACAACAATCCACTTGATTATGCAACGGCGATCTCGAAGTCTACTTGAACGCTGTGACAGAATACAAACCTCTCAATACCCACCTATCATTGTATTTGCTACAATCACTCCCGTTGTCATCAATCTAACTGCTACCAAGCAAATCAACAGAACAATACTCCACCTTATGAAATATCGTCGTTCTCTCTTTTTGATAATTCCTCGAATAATCATAAATAAAGAAACAAGAGATAAAACCGCACCACTGCACAAGAAAATTATATAGAAAAATTCTGGGATAATCAACATCATACACTCAAGCTCCTTTCTCAAATAAAGTTTGGTTGGTAAACCAAATTTTCAACCTTGCTCCATATTTCAACGCCGATGGTTTCATCAATCTTGCTGTCCTGAACCAGACAATACTCCATAGTAAAGTCTTTTAAAACAACAATCAAATTTTCGCTTTCTTACAGAAAAACAAAATCACCATATTAAGCAGGATTATGATTATTTTGAATATGATGTATACCCACTGTATGATACCAAACCCCACCAGCAACTCGGTCATAAGAGCGGAAGTCATGATGAGACAGCCTACGATTGAACAGATGATGATGAGAATGGGATATGCCATTTTCTTCTTTGCATTAAGCAAAAGAGCAAAGAGGAAGGATAGCGTATCTGGAACACAGGATAGAATATACATTCCGATCGCAACCGGTACCATGAACAGAAACCACCCGGAACTGCTGCCGGTTTCACTGTTGACAAGCTGTGAAATGAAAATGCCGATTACAACGCAGATTGATATCAGACAGAATGCATAATTGATAATGGAAACAACCAGTCCGGCTTTTGCAGCGACTACCAGATTTTTGTTGCCGGGTGATATGTCATATTGTTGTTGACTCATATTTTTCTCCATTTCCGCGCATGTGTTTTGCGCATAGCAAGTTTGTGTCAAGTGCACGCAGACACAAATTCCGTTATACTGCTCTCCTGTAAAACATTTTATCACAAAATAGTCTGCTTTTGTTGTTTATCTGTAAGGATTTATGATGCATGGCTACTCGGTAAAATACAAGCACATTTGCACTTCATTTCCGTTGACAATATGATCCGATTTGGAAAACCCGACCTTCGCATAAGTCCTATTATTTTTGTCAATGCCTCCGTTCCGTAGCCCTTGTCCTGATGTTCAGGGGGAAACATAATCCGCCATTTTCATTTCAAGTCACCCATTTCCCCATTTTACAATAATGTAAACGTTTTCATAAAATTATGGAAACCATTCCTTTTCTGTGCTATACTCTGCTTAGAAGCTGCAAATGATTCAAAAGGGAAGGTATGGGGTTGCTTATGTTTAAGAAGAAAAAGGGAACTCAGGAGGCGGAGATTGCCAAACTCTCAACCGCCGTGAATGAAAAGCAGGCGCAGATCGATGCGCTGCTTTCGGACAATAATGTTTTTGTTATGAAGCTCAATGATTCCATGACACGGATCGGGGATAGCTCCTGCGTAAAGGAAATGATTGAGCAGGTGAACTCCCAGACGACCGCCATCAACGACATGAAGGGCTCCAGTCAGGATCTGGGCGAATCCATCCAGAATATTCAGAACGCCGCCCACAACATTCAGGAAAGCTCCCATGATGTGATCCAAAATGCCAATACCTGCATGGATGTGATGAAGGACAGCATCCGCATGATTGACGATTCCTCCAAGCAGGTGGAAAGCATCAATGAGCAGGTGGCGGTTTTCAGGGAAAAGGCGGTAAAGATCCACGAAATCATTGACATGGTAAAGAAAATAGCGCAAAAGAGCGGTCTGCTTGCCCTGAATGCGTCCATTGAGGCGGCGCGTGCCGGGGAGGCGGGAAAGGGCTTCGCCGTGGTTGCAGGTCAGATCAAGGAGCTCTCCGCCAACACCACAGCCTCCGCAGAAGATGTTGTCAAGTATGTGGATGAGCTTATGGAGGGCATTTCCGGTCTCGCCGATTCCGTGGAATCCACTACGAAGCAGCTCGGGGAGGGCAATGCAAGCGTACATAAATCCGTGAATGATATGGTGGAAATGACCGAGAGTCTGCACGCCATTACCAAGGAGATCGACGGCATTTATGAGGAGATCAATACCCAGTCCGCACTGACTCAGTCCTTTGTGGCGTCCATCGACTCCATAGCGGCAAGCTATGAAATCTTATCTCAGGAGTGTGTGGGCACGGGCGACCACCTTTACCGGATCTCAAGGGACATCGACAAGACCAGAAGCGATATGGCGCGGAAAAACTCCAGACTTTCCACTCTGGACTGGATCAAGGTTTTCGAGGTGGATCATCTGATCTTTACATGGCGGCTGTATAACAATCTTGCAGATTTTGAGACATTGCAGCTTACGCAGCTCAACAATCCGCAGGGCTGCAAATTCGGAAAATGGGCGGCGGCGCAGACCGATACCCGCATCATAAACTCCTTAGCCTTCCGAAAAGCAATGGACTGTCACGCGGAAGTGCACAAATACGCCTGCGATTCCTGGCAGGCAAAGGATAACGGCGACCGCGAGGGCGCACTGAAATGCTTTACACAGGCTTATGAAGCTTACCAGCGTTTCCAAAAGGCGCTTGAGGATCTGCGGGAAGTGATCCGCTCAACAGGGGATGACGCCGTGACCGTAATCTGATAAAATGTAATTACATTTTTGAGGAGGAGCATTTCATGAAGGTATTGAGGGGCGGCTGCGCCAGCAGACACGAGGCATCCTTTATATTATCCCGTCCGCAGGGACAGGACAACCACGTTATCCTGCTGCTTCGCAGCAAGGGTGAGTTCTGGATCGACGACAAGCACTATCTCCTCGACCCGGGACATGCCATCATCATTGCGCCCCGAACCTGCTATATGTACTGCAATCCTGACGGCAATTATGCCGATGACTGGATTCACTTTAAATTGGAAGAGGGGGAGTCCCTGCCGGACTCCCTGACATGTAATGTGCCTTTTTTGCTGAATGACCTTGAGACCTGCTCTGTTCTGATCAGACAGCTTCTCTGGGAAAACGCATATACATCGCAGCTCTACGCCGCAAAAAATATCGACGCCCTTTTCTCAGTCCTGTTCAACCACCTCTCCGCGGCACTCCATTCCCGCGAAAAGGTTGAGGTATCCAACCCCTACGCGCAAAAGCTCCGCGTACTCCGTCTGCAGATGCAGAATACGCTGACGGAGGATCATTCCATTGCCAAGCATGCGGCGGAATTGTGCATCAGCACCTCCCATTTTCAACATTTGTACTCACAGCTTTTTGGGATTTCTTTTCAGAATGACTTGATCAGAATGAGGATCGCTTACGCTGAAATCCTGCTGCAAACCACAGACATGCCCATAGAACGTGTGGCGGAGGCCTGTGGTTATACAAGTTGTGTCCATTTCTTCAGACAATTCAAGAAGATAAAGGGGACGACCCCGGCAAAATACCGAAATGCCAAGCCATCCCCCGAAAACCTCTAAAAGAAAGCTTCTATTCCTTCAAAATTCACTTTTCGCACGCTGCCGTTTTTGAGACAGATCGCGGTCGTACCGTAGGCGCCTGTGTGCGGCGTGTCTTCATATACAATCTCACGAACCGGAAAGATCTCATCATCCGCAAACACGCAGGTTTCCTGATTTTCCGGCACCTCCGCCGTGATCATCTGAGAGATCAGAAGATAGGGCTCTGCGCTTCCGTACTGCTTGCGGCTCTGCATGGAAGCATACACCACAATGGATTCCTCCGAATCGGGATTGGTTCCCCTGCTGTGTACCAGATCCATGGACTCCCATCCCGTATAGCAGGTCATTGCCATTTGTCTTTTTCTTCCGGTGTGATCCCTTCCCATCAGAATGATTGCCTGTGCAAGGCTGCCGTCCGGCAGGGTCTCCTGTTTTCTTATGATCTGTGTGGCTTTACCGTCAGATCCCGGATTGTCCGGGAAACCGTACGAACCCAGAGTAATCGTGACAGGTCTTCGGATCAGCCGCAGCTTGTCTGCCCGCATGATGCCTCTTTCCACAGGGAAGTCCGCAAGGTTGATTGCCTGAAACCAATGCTGCTCCGTCTCAAGATTTCCGCCAAAAAACTGCCGGCGGTACAAAACTCCCTCTCTCTCCCCGCAAAAGATAGTCAGGTTCGCCCGGGTGGGTTTTTCCGCACCCGTGTCAAACAAGAGATACTGCTGGGATTCGCAGATTTCTCCCTTTTCGTCAATAGGCGTTGACTCCCACGGGTATTTTGTATTGTAGCTCAGCTTTCCGTAATTCCAGATGCCGTGAATATCCTCCGCCGTCTTGTATACCTTTGCGCTCCGCAGGATCGTTTCCCCGTTGGCGGCATGGTTGGTGTAGCAGAGTGCGGGCCCCGGCAGCAGGGTTTCCTTGACTTCGTTTTCTTTCAGCTTTTCCCATGTACCATTATGCTCCGTGGCACTCCAGAAGGGGTGCTCCTTTGGAAGCTCCAGACACAGGAATGCCTTTCCCAGCCACAGAGGGGATTCCGCACAGGAATATCCCTGCACAAGGGGCGTGAACTGGCCGTAAAAGCCCAGTGTGGGAACGCCTTTATAAAGAAAATCATCCCTCGTAAGGAACTGGAGGAGGGAACCGGAGGCGATACGCCTTGCCAAACCGGGATCCGATGCAGCATTTTTCAGGAAAAAGTTTGCGGCAAGCGGACTTGTCGCCGCGTTCCTGTAAATGCCGCTCCTTCCCCACATATTTGTAAATCCGTCCCTGTCAAAAAAGTCGGGATAGGTTTTCATAAGCTCATTGGAACACTCTTCAAAGCCCCTTGCAAGATAAGGCTCATTCTCATAGCCATACCACTCATTCCAGATCGGCGCATATAAATTGAACGCCCAGCAGGAATAATAATCAAAGCTCTGGCCGTCACGATACCAGCCGTCCCCCACCGTATATTGCAGGAGAGCCTGCGCATGATCCACCATGATTTCTTTGTCGATCTCATACCCTTCCCGGTACAGGAAAGCCAGATCCAGCATATTAAAAAAGCGCCAGTTCTGCGGAACAGTGTTCGCATGGGCGAAGCCGGACAAAAGCGCGGCAATGCAGTCCTTTTCTTCTTTTGTGTAATCCGCCCAGACCTGCTCCCTGCAGGCATGAAGTCCTATCACCAGCGCGCAGCTTTCCACCGTCTGCTGATAGCAGCGGAACGGATCCTTGTTGCCCACAAGCTCCTGCATATCCCGGTAACCGCCCACATACAGGGCGTCGCCCTTTGTGCACGCCCGGAGAATATGTTTTTTGTAGTAGTCCCGTAGCCGGATCCCGTTTACTTCGATTTCCGGCTCATTGCGGATCATGACCGAGGCGATAAAGAAGGATCTTGTGAGACCTTCGAAAATTTCCGCTCTTCTTTCAATCTCCTGCTGTTCCTTCGATGCATCAAGATGGGGATATGTGACTTTTGTTTCCTTTCTCGGCATCACCACGGGATCATCCATGCTTTTGATATTGCCGAAAATGCCTTCAAGCAGGTAACGTCCCGCATCAAGCCAGTGCTCTCTCGTCATGCCCGTATAAGGGCTTTTATTGTAATCCGGATTTTTTACCTCAAATACCATCATCTTCTCCATTCCATTCTACCAGATGAACAACTCGTCGCCCGTCAGACGCAGGATTGCCTCGATAAAGTAATAATCTCCGTAAATAATGGGATATTCGTGATCCTGATCGTGGTACGCCGCCGTACACTTTTCCAGCAGCTCATCCCTGTCTGTTCCGAAGCTGCATCTCTTCTCAGCAAGCGCGGTCAGCATTTTCAGCGCGGCGTCCTCCGCATTTTTTGCTGCCTCCTCATCCTTCACTTCTGCATCGGAATCTTCACCGGATAACATTTGGGATAACAGGAGCAATCCGCTTGCCGCAATGGCTGCTGCCGTGGAATCCTCCCACACACTCTCCTTCGGCTGTCTGAAATCCACGGGAATCAGACCGCTTTCCGGAATATTGGAAATAAAGTAGGACGCCACCTTTTTCGCGGTATCAAGATATTTTTGATCCCGGGTATGTAAGTAGCTTAAGGTAAATCCGTACAGAGCCCATGCCTGCCCTCTTGTCCAGGAGGAGCCTTTTTCGTAGCCCTGTCCGCCAAAATCCTGCACAAACGCACCGGTAGCAGGGTCAAACTCCACGATATGTCTGGAGGAACCGTCCTCCCTGATGAAATATTTCATGGCGGTGTCCGCATGTCTGACTGCGATCTGATAAAACCGGGGATCCTTTGTCACCTTTGTTGCCCAGTAGAGCAGGGGCAGATTCATCATACAATCGATAATTGCCCACCCCTCATTTTCACCGGTTCCGTTGTCATTCCATGCCCGTATGAAATTTCCCTGAGGATTAAAACGTCCCGCCAGATTTGCTGCAGCCAGCAGACCACGGTTTTTTGATTTTTCCCTTCCGGTTATCCTGAAATCGGCAACCGCCGTAGGAAGAAAGCGGAAGCCACTGTCATGATCCATGCCGTTATAATTCAACAGAACGGCGTCCAGCTTATCCTCCAGGTTTTCTGCCTCTTCTTTGTAAAGGGTATCGCCGGTCAGGCAGTAAAGCTGCCAGAGCATACCGCCGTAAAAACCGTTCGTCCACCAACAGATATCCTTTTCGCTTAAATCATCGAATTTGCCCTCTCTTGCGCGGTACGGCACCTTTCCTAAATTTCGCTTTACCACCTCAGGATATTTCTCCCTGATCTTTTCTGCTATTGACCTTGCCCATACTGTTTTTTCCATAAGAATCTCCATTCCCTTCCCTTTATAAAGTAAGTTCATGTTACCTTTTCATGCTATCATTTTTTTGCATGTACCGGAATGTCTTAATGTTCCAAAAAACTAACTTATCCTGCAAATTGATTATTTATGGTAAAAAAATCACTATTTTTTGAAAAAATAGTGATTTTTTAAACTTTCTGTATCTATTTTTCACTGTCACGGAAAAAAATTACTCGTCCTCGCTCTCTTCTGTGGGGAAGATCAGATTTTCTTCCGCATCATCCTCCGAAAACTGCTCGGGATATCTTTCCTCCTCGGGAATCTCTTCCATAGCATCCTCTATGTTTTCAAATTCCTGATCGCCGTTGGAAATTTTTTCTCTTACTTTTGCAATCTGCGCAACCTTAACGCCCTGATCCAGATTGATCATCTTGACGCCGGAGGTAATTCTTCCCAATGTGGAGATTTCCTGCACGCGGAGCTGGATAATGATACCTTCCGTGGTGATCATCATAATCTCGTTGTCGTCATTTACTGCCTTGACGCCCACCACATCACCGGTCTTTTCCGTGATCTTGTAGCATTTCACGCCCTTACCGCCGCGCTTCTGCACGGTGAACTCGTCTAAGAAGGTTCTCTTTCCGAGTCCGTTTTCGGAAACGATCAGAAGGGAATCACCCTGACTCTGGAGCTGCATACCGATGATTTCATCCCCATCGGAGAGATTCATACCGATCACACCCATGGAGGACCGCCCTGTTGCACGCACATCCGTTTCCTTGAAGCGGATACACATACCGAGCTTGGTTACAAGGAATATCTCGCTGTTCTTGTCGGTCGTCTTGACCTCAATCAGCTCATCATCCTCCCGCAGATTGATGGCAGCAAGTCCGTTTTTGCGCACATTGCTGTATTCCATAAGGGAGGTTTTCTTTACGATACCCTTCTTTGTCACCATAAAGAGGTTCTTATCCTCCGCATAATCCTTAATTGGGATCATCGCCGTAATCTTCTCGTTCGGGTTGAGCTGAAGAAGATTGATGATGGCGGTTCCTCTCGCCGTTCTTCCTGCCTCCGGGATCTCGTATGCCTTCAGGCGGTAGACGCGGCCCTGATTGGTGAAGAAATTCAGGTAATGGTGGGTGGTCGTCATAAGCAGATCCTCGATGTAATCTTCATCGATTGTCTGCATACCCTTGATTCCCTTTCCGCCACGGTTCTGCGCCTTGAAATTATCCACCGTCATTCGCTTGATATATCCAAGTCTGGTCATGGCGATTACGGTATTGTCCCTGGGAATCAGGTCTTCCATGGAAATATCAAATTCATCATATCCGATCTTACTTCTTCTGTCGTCGCCATACTTCTCGGCGATTGCCGTAATCTCGGTCTTGATCACGCCAAGCAGAAGCTTCTCATCCGCAAGGATCGCCTTGTACTCTGCGATCTTGAGCTGCAATTCCTTATGCTCCGCCTCCAGCTTTTCTCTCTCCAAACCGGTCAGCGCACGCAGTCGCATATCTACGATTGCCTGTGCCTGCGCATCGGAGAATTCAAATCTGGCAATCAATCTTTCCTTTGCAATCTGTGCATTCTGGCTGCTTCTTATAATGGAGATCACTTCGTCGATGTGATCCATGGCAACCAGAAGACCCTGCAAAATGTGATCTCTTTCCTCTGCCTTATTCAAATCATATTTGGTTCTTCTGGTCACAACATTTTTCTGATGATCCAGATAGTAGACCAGCATATCCAGAAGGTTCATTACCTTGGGCTGGTTATCGATCAGGGCAAGCATGATGATGCCGAAGGTATCCTGGAGCTGCGTGTGCTTATAGAGGAGGTTCAACACAACATTGGCGTTTGCGTCCCGGCGCAGCTCAATTACAATACGCACACCTTCCCTGTTGGATTCATCGCGAAGATCCGTGATGCCGTCTATCTTTTTCAGCTTTACCAGCTCGGCAATTTTCTGGATCAGGTTTGCCTTGTTTACCATGTAAGGAAGCTCTGTCACAATGATCTGGCTCTTGCCGTTTGGCAGCGTCTCGATATTGGTAACAGCGCGGACTCTTACTTTTCCGCGTCCGGTACGGTATGCTTCCTCGCTTCCTCTTGTGCCAAGGATCATTGCACCTGTGGGGAAATCGGGTGCCTTGACAATGGGAAGAATCTCATCGATCTCCGTTTTTCTGTCCTCTTCTACCTGATTATCAATGATCTTGACAACTGCGCTGATCACTTCACGCAGATTGTGAGGGGGAATATTGGTCGCCATACCAACCGCAATACCTGTGGTACCGTTTACCAGAAGGTTGGGGAAACGGCTGGGCAGTACAACGGGCTCTTTTTCCGTCTCGTCAAAGTTGGGTGTGAAATCAACCGTATCTTTGTTTATGTCCGCAAGCATTTCCATGGAAATCTTGGAAAGTCTTGCCTCTGTGTAACGCATTGCCGCAGCGCCGTCGCCGTCCATGGAACCGAAGTTTCCGTGTCCGTCAACCAGAGGATACCTGAATGACCAGTCCTGCGCCATGTTTACCAATGCACCGTAAATGGAGCTGTCACCGTGGGGGTGATATTTACCCATTGTATCACCGACGATACGCGCACTCTTACGGTGCGGCTTGTCTGGGCCGTTGTTCAACTCGATCATGGAATAAAGCACACGTCTTTGAACGGGCTTTAATCCGTCCCTCACATCCGGAAGGGCACGCGCTGCGATTACACTCATGGCGTAATCGATGTAGCAGGTCTCCATGGTTTTTTTCAGATCCACTACATGGATTTTGTCAAATTCCCCGCCGGTCTGAATTTTATCGAAAATATTATCATCCATTGTTAAGCTCTCTTTCCGTCTAAAAGCTAGTTAATATCGAGATTCTTTACGAATTTTGCGTTTTCTTCAATGAACTCTCTTCTGGGCTCTACCTTATCTCCCATCAGTGTGGTAAAAGTAAGGTCGATCTCGGATTCCGTTTCCTCATCAATATTGACTCTGAGGAGGATTCTTCTCTCGGGATCCATGGTAGTCTCCCAAAGCTGCTCTGCATCCATCTCTCCCAAACCTTTGTAACGCTGGATCTTGTTGTTCTGGTCGCGTCCTACTTCGGATAGAATTTGATTCAACTCGTCGTCACTGTACGCATACCACACTTTTTTGTTCTTCTCAAGCTTATAGAGAGGAGGCTGCGCAAGATATACATGCCCCTGCTTAATCAGCTGCGGCATAAAACGGTAAAGGAAGGTCAAAAGCAGGGTACTGATGTGCGCGCCGTCCACATCGGCATCAGTCATGATGATGATTTTGTGGTAGCGCAGCTTGTTGATATCAAAATCCTCATGAATACCCGTACCGAATGCGGTAATCATTCCTTTTATTTCCGCATTTGCATAAATCTTGTCAAGTCTTGCTTTTTCAACGTTCAGTATCTTTCCGCGCAGAGGAAGGATCGCCTGCGTAGCGCGGGATCTTGCCATCTTTGCACTTCCGCCTGCGGAATCACCCTCCACGATATAGATCTCGCAATTTTTGGGATCTCTGTCGGAGCAATCCGCTAATTTTCCGGGAAGGGAAGTATTTTCAAGCGCCGTCTTTCTTCTGGTCAGATCCCTCGCCTTTCTTGCCGCCTCCCTCGCTCTCTGGGAAAGAATGGATTTCTCACAGATCGTCTTGGCAACGTTGGGATTCTGCTCCAGAAAGTACGTAAGCTGTTCGGAGACAATGCTGTCAACTGCTCCTCTCGCTTCTGAATTTCCAAGCTTCTGCTTGGTCTGTCCCTCAAACTGAGGCTCCTCAATCTTCACGCTGATAATTGCGGTCAGACCCTCCCTGATATCCTCACCAGCCAGATTTGCTTCGTTGTCTTTTAACAGCTTTGCACTTCTGGCATAATCGTTGAAGGTTTTTGTGATGGCATTGCGGAATCCCTGAAGATGCGTACCACCTTCGGGGGTGTTGATGTTATTTACAAAGCTATAAATACTTTCCGCATAGGAATCATTGTGCTGGAAAGCCACTTCCACATACACATTGCTCTTGGATCCCTCAAAATAGAGAACCTGCTCATAGAGCGCTTCCTTGCTCTTGTTCAGATAAGTGACAAATTCTTTGATACCGCCCTCATAATAAAATTCCATCACTTTATCTTTCTTTTTACAGCTCTGCTGCTCTTCGACCGCTTCCGCCGCCAACATATCCTTCTCTTCTGCGGGAAGATCGTTATCCTCCTCCTCAGCCTCTTCAAGCTCTGCCTTCTGGAGCAGCTCATCTTCCTCCGCACGCTCAAGCAGCTTTGCAAGGGAAGGGTCTTCTATTTCAACCTTTTCATCCTTACGGGTATCCTTCAGTATAATGCGGAGACCCTTTGTCAGAAATGCCATTTCTCTCAGACGGGTCTTTAAGATGTCAAAGTCGTAAATTGTTGTTTCCTGAAAAATGGTGGGGTCCGGTTTGAATGTTACTTTCGTTCCGGTTTTTTCCAAAGGACAGGTACCGATCTCTTTCAGTGCATAACAGGTATGTCCTTTTTCGTAACGCTGCTTATAAACCTTTCCGTCCTGGCAGATTTCAACCTCCAGCCAATCGGAAAGAGCATTTACAACGGACGCACCTACACCGTGCAGACCGCCGGAAACCTTATATCCTCCACCGCCGAATTTTCCGCCGGCATGAAGGATGGTAAATACCACCTCAACTGCGGCAATTCCCGCCTTGTGGTTGATTCCCACGGGAATACCGCGGCCGTTATCGGTTACGGTAATGGAATTGTCGGGGTTAATCACAACCTCGATGGTATCACAATAACCCGCAAGCGCCTCATCCACCGCATTATCCACAATTTCATAGACAAGATGGTGGAGACCTCTTGAGGATGTACTGCCTATATACATACCGGGTCTTTTTCTTACAGCTTCGAGTCCTTCCAGAATCTGTATCTGATCCGCGCCATATTCATTTTCAACTGCTGTATTCTGTAAAGATTCTTCACTCATTCTTCTATTCATTCCTTCCTGAGCATTCCTGCTTCCGTCAGTTTTCGGACGTCACCACTCCGTTTTTTACCTTGTATATCTTGTTTACCTCAAACCTGTTGTTTACAAATTCTTCCAATCCGGTACAGGTTATGATCGTCTGGATATCACCGATACTGTTCAACAGATAATTCTGCCTGTTGCTGTCAAGCTCAGACAAAACATCATCCAATAGTAAAATAGGGGTATCCTTCGCAATCTTTTTGACAAGCTCTATTTCCGACAACTTAAGCGACAGGGCAGCGGTTCGCTGTTGTCCCTGAGATCCGTACTTTCTGATATCCACATCTTTATTGAGAAAAGCAAAATCATCCCTGTGCGGGCCTATCGAGGTCTGTTTCATCCTTATATCCCTGTCCTGATTGTACCTGAGACTTTTTTCAAATTCTTCTATGGCTACATCAGGTTCGTAGGAAATGATAAGCTCCTCTTTCCCGCCGGAAAGCTTCTTATGTATCTCATATATAATCTCATTGAGCTGATCCACAAAAAGCTTTCTTCTCTCAACTATCTTACTTCCGAAGGACACAAGTTGGGAATCCCAGATTGCCAGAGTATCCTTTAATTCGGGATTCATATACATATCCTTGAGCAGCTTATTGCGCTGATTTACGATCTTGTTGTAATGGTTGAGATTATAAAGATAAAAACTGTCAAGCTGGCACAACTCCATATCCACAAATCTTCTTCTCTCCGCAGGCCCATTCTTGATGATGGATAAGTCCTCCGGTGAAAAGAAAACCACATTGCAAAGCCCCAGCAGTTCGGCAGCTTTTTTTATTTTCTGGCCGTCTATGGCAATTCCCTTTGACCCGGCTTTTCTGAGATGCATATCCACTCTCGTACCGACGCCCTCTTTTTCAAGATAGGTGCGGATATGAGCCTCCTCTTTGCCAAAGCCTATCATTTCCTTGTCTTTGCTTCCCTTATGGGATTTGGTTGTTGCCGCCATATAGATGGCTTCCAGAATATTTGTCTTTCCCTGGGCATTATCACCGTACAGAATATTAGTACCCTTATCAAATTCCAGATCAAGGGTCGCGTAATTCCTATAATCTGCCAGCTCCAGTCTTTTGATGATCATGGATTCTGTCCTTTTTCTATCTTGATTTGTTTACCCTCAAATTCCACGATATCCCCGTCATACAGCTTTCTGCCGCGGCGCTCGTCCACCTCACCGTTCACTTTTACCAATCCGTCCTGAACGGCAAACTTCGCGTCAACGCCGGACTCACACAGACCTGCAGCCTTGAGCGCCTGTCCCAGTTTAATAAAATCATCCTTCAGATAGAGTGTTTCCATTATTTTCCTCGTCTAAACAATCATTAGCTCACCGTGGTAAAGTTCACGGGAAGGATCAGATAAATATATTTCTGCTCCTCATCTCTGATAAAACAGGGAGCCTTGGGATTAACAAGATAGATATCAATCTCCTCATCATCTATCACGCGGAGCGCATCGATCAGAAATTTGGGATTGAAACCGATCATCATATCCTTACCGCTCTTTTCAATGTCTATATCCTCGTTCATGCTTCCGATAATGGAATTGATCTTAAGCTCCATGGAGCCGTCGGTAATATTGATGATAATGGGCTTTTTATCTCCCTCTTTCACAAGAAGGGTTGCTCTGTCAATACAATCCAGAAACTCTCTCTTATTAATTTTTACTTTTGTCTCGTAATCACTGGAAAGCATCTGATCTATCTTGAAATACTCTCCCTCGATCAATCTGGAAACCACAACCGTGTTGTCAAACTCAAAGAGAGCCTGCTTCTGGGTAAAATAGATATTCACATCCTTATCCGCATCGCCGGGCAGAATCTTGCTGATCTCACTCAGGGTCTTTCCGGGAACCACTACCTTTTTCGGTTCGTAGGAGTTCTTCATCTGGATCTTACGGATGGAGATGCGGTGCCCATCAAGGGAAACCACCTTAAGCTCCGAACCGTTGATATCAAAAAGCTCACCGGTCATCAATTTATTATTGTCATTATCCGCAATGGAAAAAATAGTCTGTCTGATAACTTCCTTCAGAGTAAACTGTGATACAATCACGCAGTCATTCTTCTCAACAGTGGGAAGATAAGAAAAATCATCTCCTGACTTTCCGATAATGTTGAACTTTGCTTTCTCACAGGTAATGGTAGCCTTGAAAGAAGAATCCGTTTCTATCATAATGTCGCTGTCAGGAAGCTTTCTTACTATATCAAGGAAAATCTTTGCATCCAGTGCAATCATTCCCTTTTCCACAATCTCTCCCTCTATGATTGTCTCGATTCCAAGCTCCATATCGTTAGCGGTAAGTTTGATTTCACCACCGGTTGAATCAATCAGGATGCACTCCAGGATTGACATGGTAGTTTTATTTGGAACTGCTTTTGATACAATCTGAACACCATTCAGAAGACTGGATTTGGAACATACTAATTTCATTGTGTATAACTCCCTTCGTGTAGAAATGTGACCTTCGGATCGCTTTATATAAATATAAATTTAAAAGAATTTCATATTATAGATAATAATGGATGTTAATATGTGTAAAACCTTTTCTATTATAGCATTTATAAAGGAAAAATGATAGTAAAACGTGGTGTAAAACTCAGAATAACTTATGGATAACTTTAAGGTTGTCCACATGGCTTAAAAAGCGGAAAAATTGCTTCTTATAATTATGAACCTTTCATCCACATTCTGAACACACATATGAACCGGAACATGTGGATTAAGAGGGGTTTATTTTTTTCTTGATGATGTCAACTTTGTTCTTTAATTCCTCGTTTATGCTCATTTCTTCTGCTATCTTATTGGCACCGTGAAGAATCGTGGTATGATCCTTCTTGCCAAGGAGCTTACCTATATTAGCATAGGAAGTATCCGTAAGTTCACGGCAAAGGTACATCACAACCTGTCTCGGCATTACAAACTCGGAATTTCTCTTTTTGGAAGTGATATCCTCCGGTTTTACGCCGAAATGCTCTGAAACTACATTAATAATAAGCTGGGGCGTTACTTCCTTTGGCTTATCCGGGGAAATAATATCCTTGAGTGCCTCCTCCGCAAGGGAGAGAGAAGGATTTACCCTGTTTAACTTGGAGAAAGCTATGATCTTATTGAAAGCGCCCTCCAGCTCTCTTATATTTGACTTTATATTGGTTGCAATGTATTTGATGATCTCCTCATCAATCTCAAGATCGCAGCTTTCCGCATTCTTTCTCAGAATTGCCATTCTGGTCTCATAGTCGGGCGGCTGGATATCCGCAATTAGTCCCCACTCAAAACGGGAGCGGAAACGTTCCTCTAAGGTTTCCATTTCCTTCGGGGGCTTGTCCGAAGAAAGAATGATCTGTTTTCCTGCAGCGTGAAGCACATTGAAGGTGTGGAAAAACTCCTCCTGCGTACTC
>ULXU01053664.1_pt1 | contig 27392 bp, 32 predicted proteins | sample 1961521 | NCBI WGS metagenome assembly ULXU01 (sample SAMEA4835845, study PRJEB28245) | human gut metagenome | biome: gut microbiome; material: fecal sample | place: Denmark | collected 2008
ATTAACTTCCTTAATATCGGAGATTGATGCGTTTTCTCTGACTGTGGTACAAAGAATATGAAAGGCCGGAAGAAACTAGGAATAAGGCGATTTAGTAGAATAGCTGGTCATTCTTTCAATTCTGCATTGCAAACTCATTGTGGTTTCTGAAATATTCCATATTTTTGCCCCAATGACCATGAAGAAGATGAATTTGAAACTGTATATATTATGGTGGATGCTGGCCGTATGTTGTATCTTCCCGCTGGAGGCGCAGGAACAGGAAGAACCTGCCTTTCAGGAAGTAACCGATACAGCCGATGTGTATTTGCCATCTGATTCCTTGTTTGCCCGTTTCCTGGAAAAAAAGCATATTCCAGTGACAGCTTGCAATCGGATGACGTTGTTGAAGAGTGGCCGCAGCAAGTTTGAGCATCTGTTTGCGGACATTAAAAAGGCTCAAAACTATATTCATCTTGAGTATTTCAATTTTAGGAGTGACTCCATTGCCAAAGAGTTGTTCACCTTACTGGCCGAGAAGGCGAAGGAGGGGGTGACGATAAAGGCACTCTTTGATGATTTCGGCAATCTGTCAAACAGCCGTCCGCTGCGGAAAGAGCATCTGAAGATGCTGGCAGACAGAGGCATCGAAATGGCCCGTTTCAGTCCCATCCGTTTCCCTTATATCAATCATGTATTTTGTCGTGACCATCAGAAGATTGTGGTCATCGATGGAAAAGTGGGGTATACAGGCGGAATGAACATTGCCGATTATTATATTAATGGGTTGCCGGAAGTAGGCCCGTGGCATGATATGCACATTCGCATAGAAGGACCGGCGGTACAATATTTGGAGAAAGCATTTCTCGGGGTGTGGAATAAGGAAACCCATCAAGAGTTGAAAGAAATGAAGGTGGTGCCGGATAGTGTTTGCCAAGGTTCCGGGCGGAGGGTCGCTATTGTGCAGCGCATTCCGAAGGTCTGTCCGGAAATCATGCGGGAGGCTTACATTACCGCCTTGGATGCAGCAGAACGTAAGGTGCAGATTATCAATCCTTATTTTACGCCTACCCGTAAGGTGCGGAAGGCTATCAAGCGGGCTGCCAAGCGTGGGGTCCGGGTAGAAATCATGATTCCCGGCAAATCGGATATCCCGTTTACGCCCGATGCAGGCTTTTATATAGCCAACAAACTGCGCAAAGCCGGTGCGCATATTTATGTGTTCAACGGAGGATTCCATCATTCCAAAATCATGATGGTAGACGAACGATTCTGTACGGTGGGAAGTACCAATTTGAACAGCCGGAGTTTGCGTTATGATTATGAAATCAATGCCTTTATTCTGGATTTGCCGACTACGGCCGAACTGGGGGAGGTGTTTCAGAATGACAAACTCAACAGCACGATTATGACGCGTGAAGAGTATAAAAAACGCGGAGTGTGGCGACGCTTTGTCGGCTGGTTTGCACATTTGTTCACTCCGGTTATATAATAATAAGGGAGAATATGCCCTGAAACTACGATTTTTTTCTTATTTTTGTCCGATTATATGGAAGTAATTGCCTTAAAAGGAACCTAATTTTTTACCGGAACAGCATGTCGTTTTTTAAGGATGTAATCGGACAAGAAGAAGTAAAACAACTTCTCATTCACAGTGTGCGCAGTGGCAAGATGCCCCATGCTTTGTTGCTTACAGGACCTGCGGGTAGTGGAAAGCTGCCTATGGCCCTGGCGGTGTCGCGCTATTTGCTCTGCCGGCATCCGGGAGAGGACGATGCGTGCGGACAATGCAGTTCGTGCAAGATGATGGATCATCTGGCACATCCTGACATGCATTTTGCCTTTCCGGTGGTGAAAAAGAAAGCGGGGCGGGATGTCGTATGCGATGAGTTTTTGCCCCAGTGGCGTGAGATGCTGGGACGAAATCCGTATGCTGATCTTCAGGAGTGGATGCGAACCATTGATGCCGGTAATCAGCAACCGCAGATTTATGTGCGTGAGAGTGATGAGATTCAACGTAAATTGTCGTTGAAAGCCAGTCAGGGTGGATATAAGGTGATGCTTATCTGGCTGCCGGAGAAAATGAATGTGGAGTGTGCAAACAAACTGCTGAAACTGTTGGAAGAACCTCCTTTGAAAACGGTTTTTCTGCTGGTCAGTGAAGAGCCGGACTTGCTATTGCCTACCATTGTGAGCCGTACGCAGCGCATTCATTTGAAACCTTTGCCGGAAACCGATATTGCGCGTTACCTGAAAGAACGTTATATGCTTCCTCAGGAAGATGCTCGTGACATTGCGCACCGTTCTGCGGGTAGCTTGATAAGGGCCGTAGAAAATGTGCATTTAGGAGAAGAACACAAACTTTGCTTTGAACTTTTTGTGAGTTTGATGCGTACGGCCTACAAGCGTGATATCCGTAGTTTGAAAGCCTGGAGTGAACAGGTGGCAGGCATGGGGCGTGAACGTCAGAAGAATCTGTTGGAATATTGTCAGCGGATGGTGCGTGAGAATTTCATCTGCAATTTCCGTCAAGCGGATATGGTGTATCTGAGTCCGGAAGAAATGCAGTTTGCCACTCGTTTTGCCCCTTACATTAACGAACGGAATATTTTTTCGGTAACCGGATTGCTGGAGGAGGCGCAAATGCATATCGAACAGAACGTGAATCCGAAGATGGTTTTTTTTGACATGGCACTGAGAATGATTGTAGAAATGAAACAACAATAATAATATATGGACGATTTCAAGCTTAAAAACGGAAGTGGCCGACTCTGCTGTGGAGGCTGCGGACGACAGAATAATAAACTGAACACTTACGACTGGTTGGCCGACATTCCGGGAAATGCCGACGAACAGGAAATGGTGGAGGTTCAGTTCAAGAATACCCGGAAAGGATATTATAAAAACAGCAACGGACTGCACTTGGAAAAGGGGGACATCGTGGCGGTTGAGGCCAGTCCGGGACACGACATCGGTACGGTAACCCTGACTGGACGGCTGGTACCGTTGCAGATGCGGAAAGCCAACCTGAAACCGGATGTGGAAATTCGCCGTATTTACCGGAAGGTAAAGCCAGTGGATATGGAAAAATACGAAGAGGCCAAGTCGCGCGAACACGATACCATGATTCGTTCTCGCAAGATTGCGGAGAGTCTGGGGCTTCAGATGAAAATCGGTGACGTGGAATACCAGGGTGACGGCAACAAGGCTATTTTCTATTACATTGCCGACGAACGTGTGGATTTCCGTCAGCTGATCAAGGTGCTGGCCGAAACGTTCCGGGTGCGAATCGAGATGAAACAGATTGGTGCCCGTCAGGAAGCCGGACGTATCGGAGGAATTGGCCCTTGCGGGAGGGAACTGTGCTGTGCTACGTGGATGACGAACTTTGTGTCTGTGTCTACCAGTGCGGCGCGTTTCCAGGACATTTCGTTGAATCCGCAGAAACTGGCCGGACAGTGTGCCAAGCTGAAATGTTGCTTGAATTATGAGGTGGATGCATACGTGGAATGTCAGAAGCGCTTGCCGAGTAAAGAAATTACGCTTGAAACACTGGATAACGTGTATTATTATTTCAAAGCAGATATTCTGAAAGGAATGATTACTTACAGTACAGACAAGAGTTTCCTGGCCAACGAGGTAACTATTTCAGCGCGTCGGGCTTTTGAGGTACTGAATATGAACAAGCGGGGAGAAAAACCTGAAAAACTGGATGAGGACTTCTCCGGACGTGAACCGCAACGGTCGAAGGACTTGCTGGAACAGGAAAGTCTGACGCGTTTTGATAAAACGAAGGCGGGAAAGAACCGGAAAAAGAAACCGAAATCTTCTGCTCAACCAATGAACGCTCCCGTTCCGGCAGAAGCGGGTAATAGTAATAATGTGCAGACTCCTGAAACAACAAAAGAAAGAGAGAGAAAAGCTCCTCAGGCGAGGAATAATCGTCCGCAGCGTCCGAAAGGTAATTCCTCTTCGGAGGTACCGCAGGTTTCGGCTACAGCCGGGAGTGCGGCGCAGGCGAAAACGGGACAGGAACCTCGTCCCAGCCGTAATAATCGGAAAAATTTCCGCCGGAACAATAACGGTAACAATGAAGGAAAACGTCCGGAACGTAATACAAATACAGATGTTCAGGCTTAAAAAATGGATGAAAGGCATACCGGCATTTCCGTGTATGCCTCTCTTTTATCGTGGTATGCGGTGTGCAGGGCTGGCAGGAATTTGTCTGTTCTTGTTGGGTGCCTGTCATACAGATACGTTGTATCATGTGTATCAGGCTGTTCCTGGAGAAAAAGGTTGGAATAAGTCCGATTCTTTGGTATTTACTCTTCCTCCGGAAGTTGCTGCTGGGACGTATGGAATGGAAATTGGCATCCGTCACACGGGTGGATATCCATACCGGGATATCTGGCTTTCTGTGACACAGGTGGAGGGAGAAGACTCGTTGGCATCGCATACGGATACGCTGCATATTTATCTGGCCGATGAAAAAGGGGCCTGGGAACAGCATGAAGGTGCTATCGGCGGCTTGTATCAGCGGGCCTATACATGTGAAAAACCAGTTGTATGGCTCACGGATTCTGTGGGGCACAGTTTGAGGATTACCCATCTGATGAGACAGAATCCGTTGCCTGGAGTTTTGGATGTGGGAGTCCGTTTATTTTTCACGAGCCGCGTCAATACGGAGAAAGACAAATAACAGGATTGTGAAGCCCCAGAGCGATGAACCTCCATAGCTGAAAAAAGGGAGGGGGATACCGATGACAGGGGTCAGTCCGAGTACCATTCCGACATTGATAAACAGGTGGAAGAAGAAAATGCCCAGGACGCAGTAGCCGTAGACTCTTCCAAAGCGGGTTTCCTGTCGCTCGGAGAGGACGATGAGACGCAGGATGAGTGCCATGAACAGAGAGATGACAATGGCAGAACCCACAAACCCTTGTTCTTCACCGATGGTACAGAAAATGAAGTCGGTATCCTGTTCCGGCACATATTTCAGTTTTGTTTGGGTCCCGTTGAGAAAGCCTTTCCCGAAAAGTCCGCCTGAACCGATGGCGATTTTGCTTTGATTGACGTTATAGCCAGCTCCTGTCGGGTCGTCTTTCATTCCCAGCAATACTTCAATACGTATTTTTTGATGAGGCTCAAGCACCTGATTGAATACATAATCGGTAGAAAAGAAAAAAACGCCGGAACCGATGACAAAGAGGATGACATAAAGATAATTTCTTAGCCGTTCGCGAAGGTAAAAATAGAAGAGGGTGAGCACGATGGCCCCGCAGAGCACCAGTTGAAGATGGCATACGTTGAACGGGATGACATAGCATGAAAACAGGCTTCCCAGCAAGATGCCACCTCCTCCAATACCAAGAATATAGGGAGATACTTTGGGAAACTGTTCACAGTATCTGCGTACCAGGAAGGCACTGAGCAGGATGATGAGGGTGAGGACCGAAAATTCTCCCCAGGATGTGGTGCCGTCGGGCATGATATCAGTGCTGAACCGTAGACCTACAATAAAGAAAATGACGGCACAAATGCCCGAAAACAATACGGTGCCGGTCATGCCTTCACGATAAAGCATCAGAAAGAAGGACAGATATACCAGTGCGGAACCTGTTTCCTTTTGGAGGATGATCAATGCCATGGGCAACAGGATGATGCCTAGTACGGTAACCAAATTACGGGTACGCTGCATGTGAAAAGTATATTCGTTCATATATTTTCCTAAGGCTAAGGCTGTGGCAAACTTGGCAAATTCAGCTGGCTGCAGGCTGACAGGTCCCAGCACAATCCATGAGCGTGATCCTTTGATTTCATGTGGATTGAAGATGGTTCCAAAAAGCAGCAGAAGCATAATTCCATAAATCAGATAGGCGTATGTATCGTAAATGCGGTCTTCCAGCATGAGTATGACAAACCCCAGTCCCAGTGAACAGCCAATCCACATCAGCTGCTTTCCGGCACGCGTCGTGATGTCGAAGAAATTCGGTTCTCCGTAGTCATAGCTGGCCCCACATACGCTGAACCAGCCGCAGGTGACCAGTACCAGATAAAGTCCGATAGTCCACCAGTCTATATTTTTCCATACACTACCTCTCGTGTATCCCATAATCAATCCTCCTGTTTTGAATTTCTGTTGCCATCGCTTCATCTTCGGGCGAGAGCTGTCCTTTTAGATATTTTTCAATCATGAGCCGTCCGATAGGTACACCGTATACGGCACCAAATCCACCGTTTTCCACATAAACAGCAATTGCTATTTTAGGGTCGTTCATCGGGGCAAATCCCATGAAGGCGGAGTGGTCTTTTCCTCTGTTCTGGGCGGTACCGGTTTTGCCACAGACTTCTATGTCGGGCAGGTTGGCTCCCCGGCAAGTTCCGCCGAGTACAGCGGCACGCATACCTTGCACCACTTCATCGTAATGCGAACGGTCGACCATGGTATAGCGTCTCTTGGAATAGAGTGTATCGAGTGCTTCACCTTCCACTTCCTTCACCACATGTGGAGTGATAAAGTAACCTCTGTTGGCGATGGTAGCTCCCAGGTTGGCAATTTGTAGCGGAGTCAGGGTTACTTCGCCCTGTCCGATAGAAATACTGATGATGGTCAATCCATTCCATGAACCGCGATAGGCTTTGTCGTAGACGCTGGCATTGGGGATGAACCCTCTTTTTTCGCCGGGAAGGTCAATTCCGAGCGGGTAGCCGAATCCCATGGACACCATATAGTCTCTCCATGTATTCAAGGCTTTTTGTACAGACCCATATTTCTGGCGGGCTCCAATCATGTGGTAAAGGCCCCAGCAGAAATAACCGTTGCATGAAGTCGCTATGGCCGGTATCAGGGAAAGTGGGGAGGGGTGTGAGTGGCAACCCACATGAAGTCCTCTGTAGTTGAACCCTCCGTTGCAAGGGTAACTGGTTCCCGTGGTGATAATGCCTTCTTGCAGGTAGGTCAGTGCCTGTGAGGTTTTGAAAGTCGACCCAGGCGGATAAGTTCCCATAATGGCACGGTTCAGCAAGGGTTTCCAAGGGTCACGTGCCAGTATCAGGTGGTTTCTTCCACGGTTTCTTCCTACCATTTGGCGTGGGTCGTACGATGGAGAGGAAACCAGACAGAGGACTTCGCCGGTAGCAGGCTCGATGGCGACGATGCTGCCAATTTTTCCTTCCAGCAGTCTCTCACCCAGTTGTTGAAGTTCAATGTCCAGGCTTAGTCTCAAGTTCTTACCCGCCACGGGAGCCTTGTCGAATTTTCCGTCCATGTAGTTGCCCTGGATGCGTCCACGGGCATCACGTAATAAAATCTCGATACCTTTTTCGCCTCGTAACTGCTTCTCATAAGAACGCTCTACTCCCAGTTTCCCGATAAAGTCGCCAGGGATGTAGTAGTCATCTTTTTCCATGTCGGATTTTGATACCTCTGCGATATCCCCTAAAATATGTGCTCCAGCGTTGTAATTATACTGGCGGATGGTTCGGCGTTGGATGTAGAAACCTGGAAATTTGAACAGTTTTTCTTGAAACACTCCGCAGTCTTCTGCTGAAAGTTGTGTCAGAAATACTTGATTGGTATAGGGTGAATATCCCGGATTCAGCCGTCGGTCTTTCAAATCGCGGAATTTCTTGCGTAAGAATTCTGGAGTGATGTGTAGCGTCTGGCATAAATCAAGCGTGTCCAGTTCCGTGATTTCCTTCATGATGACCGTAATGTCATAAGCTGGCTGGTTGTATACTAGCAGTTTATCGTTGCGGTCGTAGATGACTCCCCGGCTAGGATACTGTATCTTTTTGAGGAAGGCATTGCTGTCGGCGTTTTTCTTGTAGTCTTCGCTCATGATTTGCAGGGAAAGCAGACGTATCAGGAAAATGGCCACAATGGCAATGACCGCTCCGGCAATGACATATTTTCGTCTTTCAAGATCGTAATTTCTTTCCACTATCTTTTCCTCCTGACAGAATCAATGCATAAAATGAAGATAAGGGTGATGCAAGCATCGCTTAGGATTTTCAACAGCAAGGTTTGGAATCTGGCCAGCGAAAAGGTGTCGAGCAGGTTCAGCGTAAGTGAATGCAGCAAGACAATGACCAGAGCATACCGGAAAAAGGCTGTAAACCCCATTTGATAGATGCCGGGCTCAAAATTTTCGGTTGTATCACGTAGGGAAAGTACCCGTAATATCCAAGGGCGGCAGAATGCGGTGAGTACGGAGGCTGCCGCATTCAGTCCGGGAGTATTACTGAATATGTCTATGCAGAGTCCCATAGAAAAAGCCCATAGCATGAGACCTTTTCGACTGTTTCCTGAGTTGATTTTCAGCAGGAAATAGATGTAGAGCAAAGGGGTGGCATATTGTTCGAAGTGGACATGGTTGAGCACCAGTGCCTGAAGCAGGACCAGTATGACGAACCATTCAAGACGTATGATGTGTTGCATAATTTCCCTGAATTTCTGTGTTGTTGTTTAGTGTGTCATGGAGCGTACGCTGTCTTCCAGTTGTATCTGTTCTGCTCCATTGAAAGATCCTAGTACCCGTACGTCATTCAGTCGTGCAAAGTCGGTAAATAGTTTAACTTTGAGCAGGTAGGATAAACCATCGTGACTGTCGGTCATGTCGTCGACTGTTCCTACCGGTATTCCAGCAGGGAAAACTGCGCTATGTCCGCTGGTAACAATGGTGTCACCCAATGAAAATTCCGAATGTCGGGGTAAATCTTTTACATAAGCGTATTGCGAGGATCCTCCGTCCCATTTCAGAAAACCGAAATACGATGTCCTCTTGATTTTGCAACTGATGCTGCTTTTTGAATTCAGCACCGGCAGGACGATGGCGTGATGACGTCCTGTGAGATACACAATGCCTACTACGCCGTTTCCGCAAACCACTCCCATTTCGGTGCGTATCCCGTCAGCTTCTCCTTTGTCAATGGTAATGAAGTTATCCGGGTGAGTCACACTGTTGTTGATGACTTTTGCATCGTATAATACGTAATCTTTCAATGCTTCTTTGCGCAGGTTGGCTATTCCGGTAGTATCTTGAGTATATTGCTCCAGCGCCTGTGAAAGACGTTCCACTTCAATTTCCAGCTCGACATTTCGTGCAGTCAGGTCTTTGTTGACTTCTGTCAGTCCGAAGTAACGGGTCACTTGGTTGGATGCTTCGTATACCAGTCCGGCCACATAATTGGCAGAGGTGAAGAAAGCACTTCCCTGATAGTTGTTGAATCGGAACAACAAGGTGAGTGAAATGATTTCCAAAAGTACGAAAAGAAACCAGTGATTATATTTCAGCAGAAAATTGATCAGATTTCGCATGTCAAAGAATCCGAAATGATGGGTGAACGAAAAATGAAAATTGAAAATGAAGAAACTCTTGGTTTCTTCATTTTCAATTTTATATGTTTTATCTCATCAGGAATGAGAAACGGTCTACATTCTTTAAGGCAATGCCTGTTCCTTTGGCTACGCTCAGCAAGGGGTCTTCGGCAATATGGAAAGGAATGTTGATTTTGTCTGTCAGACGTTTGTCGAGTCCGCGCAACAGTGCACCACCTCCCGCAAGATAGATTCCGTTATTAACAATGTCGGCATACAGTTCTGGAGGAGTATTTTCCAATGCACTCAGGATGGCTGTTTCAATTTTGGCAATGCTTTTTTCCATGCAGTGTGCAATTTCCTGATAGCATACCGGAACTTCCATGGGAAGGGCAGTGATACGATTCGGGCCACGCACGATGTAGTCTTCCGGAGCGTTGTCTCCCAAGTCGGTGATGGCAGCTCCTACATGAATTTTGATACGTTCGGCCATTCTCTCACTGACTTTGACATTGTGCTGTCGGCTCATGTATTCTTGAATATCTGCTGTCAGGTCGTCGCCTGCTACACGGATAGAGTTATTGGAAACAATACCTCCCAGTGAGATTACGGCAATTTCCGTAGAGCCTCCACCTATATCGACTACCATGTTGCCTTCCGGAGCTTCCACATCCAGTCCGATACCGATAGCAGCCGCCATTGGTTCAAATATCAGGTAGACATCACGTCCTCCTGCATGTTCCGCACTGTCACGTACGGCACGAAGTTCTACTTCAGTCGACCCCGATGGTACACCGATAACCATACGCAGGGAAGGAGTAAAAAGATGACGTCCGGTATTTACTTTCTTTATCAATCCGCGCATCATCTGTTCGCAGGCATTGAAGTCGGCAATGACTCCATCACGAAGCGGACGTACGGTACGGATATTCGGATTTTCTTTTTCGTACATCATCTTTGCACGTTCACCTACAGCAATCATTTTATCTGTACGGCGATCCAGCGCAACGACGGAGGGTTCATCTACCACAATTTTGTCGTTGCTGATAATGATGGTATTGGCTGTGCCAAGGTCCATCGCTATGTTTTGTGTAAAGGAGAATAATCCCATTCCTTTAATATAAGTCTAGATTGAAAATTAATAAATCCATTGAGGAAGACAGGACGTTTGCCCTTTGCGATTATTTCTTGAAATAATCGCGGATGGCAGAATCGTAGTGTGAAGAAACAGTAAAGGCTTCACCTGCAAACCAACGACGCTGTTCGCGGGTTGTGACGGCTCCTTGCTGGTTCAGGATGTCCAATAGAGGCTGGTATTGGTGCTTACTTGCTACGATGACTACGTCATTGAAGTTTTTGGCTCCGGCGCGAATCAATGAAATACCGCCTATATCAATTTTTTCGATGATGTCTTGTTCGGCAGCACCGCTGGCTACAGTATCTTCAAATGGATATAAGTCCACAATTACCAGGTCGATTTCTGGAATTTCATATTGTGCAACCTGTTTTTGGTCGCTTTCCAATTCTCTACGGCAGAGGATACCTCCAAAGATTTTAGGGTGTAATGTCTTTACGCGTCCCCCCAAGATAGAAGGATAAGTAGTAATGTCTTCTACAGCTTTGCAAGGATAACCCAGTGATTCGATGAAGTGACGTGTTCCTCCAGTTGACAGGAACTCAACTCCTTCAGCGTGAAGTTTAGCTAAAATAGCATCCAAGCCGTCTTTATGGTAAACTGAAACCAATGCGGTCTTTATTTTCTTTGATTCTGACATAATTTTGAGATTTTGAATTCAGCCGCAAAATTACGAATTTTCAAGTGATAAACACAGCATACGGAAAATAAAATATCTTTTTTTTACATTATCACTGAAAGTTTTAGGTCTGACCCTCTTGTGAATAGGCGGTTTGTTTTGGATGTTTTCCGGATTTTGTAACATGATTGTAATATATATGACATTTGTTTATAACAAGAATGAAATATTTTTGCACCCGGAAAAACTTAACAAAACAAATATGGAAACTATTTATCTGGGAATTGTTATTTTCCTGTTTATGCTGGCAATTTTTGATTTGCTGGTAGGTGTCAGCAACGATGCTGTGAACTTCATGAATTCGGCAGTGGGTGCAAAGGTCGCAAAGTTTAAAACCATTATCATTGTGGCTGCTGTCGGAGTTTTTGCTGGAGCAGTGTTGAGCAATGGTATGATGGATATTGCCCGTCATGGTATTTTTCAACCGGTGAATTTCAGCTTTTATGAGATTATGTGTATCTTGTTGGCTGTAATGGTAACAGATGTGGTATTGCTGGATGTTTTCAATACATTGGGACTGCCTACTTCAACCACGGTGTCCATGGTGTTTGAACTATTGGGAGGTACATTTATTCTGGCCATTCTGAAGATTATCGGAGATGAAACTGGCATGTTGAGCCTAGGGGACATGATGAATACGGAAAAGGCTCTGTCGGTCATTATGGGTATTTTCCTTTCTGTGGCAGTTGCTTTCATTGCGGGTACCATTGTACAATATGTGTCTCGACTTATTTTCAGTTTCAATTATAAGAAACATCTTTCATGGACCATCGGTGTGTTCGGTGGAATTGCCGTGACAGCCTTGGGGTATTTCATTATTATACAGGGATTGAAGAGTGCTTCGTTCATGACGCCTGAAGCTCTACAATGGATTCAGGGCAATACCCCGATATTGGTGGGCGGATGTTTCGTGGTGTTTACGGTCATCATGCAAATCTTGCACTGGTGTAAAGTAAATGTGTTTAAGATTATTGTGTTGCTGGGAACTTTCTCTTTGGCTTTGGCTTTTGCCGGTAATGACTTGGTGAACTTCATCGGTGTGCCTTTGGCGGGCTTTTCTGCGTATACGGATTATGTAGCTAATGCAAATGGAACTGGCATTCACGATTTTATGATGTCTTCTCTGATGTCTTCGGCTAAGACTCCGGCCATCTTCCTGATAGCTTCTGGTATCGTTATGGTTTATGCGCTGGCTACTTCCAAAAAGGCGAAGAATGTAATCAAGACTTCGGTCGATCTGGCCCGTCAGGAAGAAGGGGATGAGATGTTTGGCTCTTCTGCTTTGGCTCGTGTCATTGTGCGTCGTGCAACCAATATTAATGATTTTTTGGTTCGGGTGATTCCGGTGGGGATGCGTCGTTGGATTGACAGTCGTTTCAACAAGGATGAAGTGATTCTGAACGATGGGGCTGCATTTGATATGGTGCGTGCTTCGGTGAACTTGGTGTTGTCTGGATTGTTGATTATCATCGGTACTACCATGAAATTGCCGTTGTCTACTACTTATGTGACATTTATTGTAGCGATGGGTAGTTCATTGGCCGACCGTGCTTGGAGCCGGGAAAGTGCCGTGTATCGTATTACGGGTATGCTTTCCGTGATTGGTGGTTGGTTTATCACTGCATTTGTCGCATTTACGATTTGTGCGCTGGTTACTTTCATAATGTTCTATACCAGTTTCGTTGGCATGTTCATCTTTATTGTGGTAGCCGTAGTGCTTTTGGTACGCAGCAATATCCAATATAAGAAGAAAGAGGAAAAAGTGGAGGGGCAGGATGATATATTCAAACGGATGATGAGCAGCAAGGATAAGAGCGAAACCTTGGCATTGCTTCGTCGGCATGTACAGGAAACCTTGGCAAGCTACGTCGATTTCAGTGAGAAGACCTATGTACAGGTAACTGACGGATTCATCCATGAGGACTTGCGTAGTCTGCGGAAGGCCATGAATGCCACGGATGATCAGAAGAAGATGCTCAAGAAACGTCGTCGGAAAGAGATTTTGGGATTGCGTCGTCTTCCTATGACCGTAGCGATAGAAAAGAATACATGGTTTCACTTGGGAAGCAACAGCTGTGAGCAAATGCTTTACTGTCTGAAGCGAATCTGTGAACCTTGCAAGGAGCATGTGGATAATAACTTTAATCCGATATCTCCGGATTGCGTGAAGGAATTCCTTCCAGTGCGTGAACAGCTTTGTAGTTTGATGGAGCGTACAAAAGAGGTTATCAGTACGGGAAACTATGCAGATGCTGATGATATTCTGAAGAAAGGAGATGATTTGAAAAACAGCATATCGGCCTTGCGTAAGCAGCAGATGAACCGTATGCAGGAATCTGACAATGCGGGTTTAAAGGCTGCAATGGTTTATTTGAATATCCTTCAGGAATCTCAGGAATTGGTGAGTATCTGGCGTCATCTGCTGCGTGCCAGCCGTTTCTTCCAGGGAGATTACGTGCCTCAAGAGGTCTCTATACTGGCTTTGGCGGAAGACCGTTGAGGCTGATCAGTCTTTGAATTGATAAAAAGGCCGGCAGGAAATTTTTCTCTTTCTTGCCGGCCTTTCTTTTAGGGTTTTATGTAGGTTAGTCTTCTTGCACCTCGGTGAGGTTTCCTGTGGTAGAGTCCATAATAAATCCTCTTACCCGTATATCTTGTGGTACTAACGGGTGGTGGCGCACGATGTGCACACTTTTCTGTACAGCTTCTTCTGTGTCATTGAATCCGCTAAGCCAGGAATTTAAGTCAATGTCGCAATATTGCATCATTTCGATGTGGTCTTGTGAGATTCCTCTTTCGCGCATGTGACGCAGCATGACCTGGCTGTCCATGTGCTGTACTCCACAATCTGTGTGTCCGATAATCATGACTTCTTCTACTCCTAGCTCATATATGGCTACCAGCAGGCTTCGCATGGCGCTTCCAAAGGGGTGAGTAATTGTACCTCCGGCATTCTTGATAATTTTGACATCTCCGTTCTTGATGCCTAATGCAGCTGGCAATAGTTCTGTCAATCGGGTATCCATGCAAGTGACAATGGCAATTTTTTTGTCAGGGTATTTGTTTGTGATATACTTTTCGTATCCTTTCGTTTCTACGAATGTCCTGTTGTAGTGTAATAATTCGTCTATCATGGTTCTTTATATTTTGTGTAGAATATGGACAAAAATACAGATTTATTTTTTGATTTTCCAGTAGCTTTCTGTGGGATTTCCTAAAATCATGTACTAATCGTGAAATATGCTTCTGTTTTTTTCGTACTTTTGTAGAAAATTCAACCAAACTATTAAAATATGGCTAAAGAACTCGAACTCAAGTACGGCTGCAACCCTAATCAGAAGCCGGCCCGCATTTTCATGCAGGAGGGAGAACTGCCTATTGAAGTGTTGAACGGACGTCCCGGTTATATCAACTTTTTGGATGCGTTCAACGGATGGCAGTTAGTGAAAGAACTGAAAGAAGCTACCGGTATGCCGGCTGCCACTTCGTTCAAACACGTGAGTCCTGCCGGGGCCGCGATTGGTCTGGAACTGGATGAAACCATGAAGAAAATTTATTTTGTGGATAACTTGCCTTTGTCACCGTTGGCTAATGCGTATGTGCGTGCCCGTGGTGCCGACCGTATGTCATCTTATGGTGATTTTATTGCTTTGAGTGATGTGTGCGACGAGGAAACAGCCCGTTTCATCAATCGTGAGGTGTCCGACGGTGTCATTGCTCCGGGATATACAGATGCAGCTTTGGAAATTTTGAAGAATAAGCGGAAGGGTACCTATAATGTCATCAAGATTGATCCGGCATATCGTCCGAATCCGATTGAACATAAGGATGTGTTTGGTATTACTTTTGAACAAGGACGTAATGAGGTGAAGTTGAATGGACCGGAACTGTTTGCAAATATTCCGACACAGAATAAGAACTTCCCGGAATCGGCCAAGCGTGATTTGATGATTGCATTGATTACGTTGAAATATACGCAGTCTAATTCTGTTTGTTACGTGAAAGACGGACAGGCTATCGGTATTGGTGCCGGACAGCAGAGCCGCATCCATTGTACTCGTCTGGCTGGAAATAAGGCTGACATTTGGTATTTGCGCCAACATCCGAAAGTATTGAATTTGCCTTGGGTAGAAAAGATTCGTCGTGCCGATCGTGACAATACCATTGATATTTATATCAGCGAAGATCACGATGACGTATTAGCCGATGGTGTATGGCAGCAGTTCTTTACTGAGAAGCCGGAAGTGTTGACTCGTGAAGAGAAGCGTGCATGGCTGGATACACAGAAGGGAGTATCTTTAGGCTCTGATGCATTCTTCCCGTTTGGAGACAATATTGAACGTGCCCATAAGAGTGGGGTAGAGTATATTGCGCAGGCCGGAGGCTCTGTACGGGATGATAATGTGATTGAAACATGTGATAAGTACGGTATCGCAATGGCATTTACCGGCATTCGCTTGTTCCATCATTAATATAAGGCGAAAGAAAAAGAGGAGAGGTGCAAATTTGCACCTCTTTTTTTGTAGATAGGGGAAGATTTGTTATCTTTGCTGTCAGTTTAATACTAATCTTGGGCTTGTTTGGTTTTGACAGCGAGAGATGTGGTATGTAAGCATGCAGTGCGTCAGTGATTTGCACTATAATCTCAGTTACTGAACAATTATCTGGCAACGAAAATTATGCTCTCGCTGCTTAATCGAAGTATAGTAGATTAGCTTTATTTCCGTCACAGTGATGGAAACGAGACATCGCTCAAAAGCTCTTGTTCCGAAGCGTTTGGTTTAGCGGTGCAGCAAATTCGGGAATAGTTTCAGTCTTGTTCCGCGGCTGAAATGAAATTTTAGGAACTAAGGCATAAGTGGGTGGCTCTGGTCTTGCTTGTGCACGAAAACCGAAGGCAGAGATAAGCATGTAGAAAGCATATGGCTTCCTTGTTTGGACGAGGGTTCGACTCCCTCCAGGTCCACATTTTGAGCGGTTAACTTATTAGAATTCAATAAGTTAGCCGTTTTCTTTTTACTCAGGTTCCCCCATAGGTTCCCCCATATTTAGACTCATCATAAAAGAACAATCACCTTTTTTACCATTTTCATCTTTATTAACCATATAAATAATCCTCTAATAGCTGTATTTACTCTATTGCTATATACATAAATATCTATACTATTACAAAAATAACATTTCTAGAATAATAAAAAAATCAGCATAAAACATCCATTAACAAAACTTATCCAATAACAGAGTTCTGCAATAATTTTCTTCCATCCCAAATCCCCTAAAACCCTTATACATGAAATAAACAAAACAATAACAATAGAAAAATCAAACTATAAATCAAAAAAACGAAAAAATATATCCTGGTCCTATCATGTTTCAGAAGATGGCATGAATATGGATTGGAAGGATAGACAGCAGGAAGTAAATATAACAGCTTCAGTCTTTATATTGAAACCTGATGTGTCTATCGAAGAGCTGAGCCGGAGTGAGGAACTTATGGCGACGGCTCTTCTTTTTTTGTTCCGTCTATCGTTCCTTCCGTCTCTGAATCCTTAAAATCCTTATATATAAGAAGGCAATGGTTATGTAATATATAATTGGCATGATTATATATTATTAGCTATATAAAGAATAACTAACCAATCGTTCGTTTCGAAATTGTTTCTTATTATCCTTATTGTTACAAATTGGCAGGGTACTGAGTAATCGGTATTCTGCTATTTTTTTGCTCCGTCTATCGTTCCTTCCGTCTCTGAATCCTTAAAATCCTTATATATAGATAAATAACTAATAATTAACAATTTAAATATAAGGAAAATGAATGATTAGAAACAATTAAAGGATTAAAGAAATGAACAAAGACGTAATTGTCGTAACTCTGGAAATTATAACAATAGTTGCCAGGGAAATTAGAGATTGGATGTGTAAAGGAAAAAAATAAAAATTCTGAGCACAAGTTATTAACATTTTAAGGATAAGTAAAATGGAAACAAACCTAACAAAGTACCAGGATGTGGAAGATGCTATTATTGTCGACCAGCCTGAACAAAAGAAAGCATTTATCCTTGGGAATACCAGGGGAATAGAATTGCAGAACTTACAGGACGATTATTTAGTACCTGTCTTTAGTAGAGATAATGTCGAGACTATCAGTCATAACGACTTTATTAATACAGTATATGATGCCGCCCAGACATTTTATCAGGGGCAGCAATTTTTGGAGCCTAACATAAGGGTCAGTCATGAAATGAAGCTAAGAACACGTAAAGGTTCAGGAAAGCTTGTTGAGAATCTGACAGATGAAGATTCAGGCTCATACTATCAGAGAATGATGTTTATTATAGAAATTCCAAGTATAACTTACAACATTGAAGGAAATGATCTTACATTACAGATTGTAGGTGTGAGGTCTTACAGTGAAACAAACTTACTTGGAAATGCCAGTCAAAAACAGCTTTTTAGAGTTGGTGTTGGTTTTTTAAATCAGGTATGCACCAACATGCTATTAAGTACAGACGGAGTTAAACTTGACATTAAAGTGACGAATACTGCCGACCTATACAAATATTGTATGGAACTTTTCAGCAGATACAATTACATAAAGCATGTCGAGGAAATGAGAACTCTTAAAAACACATTTATTGACGTAAAGACTTTTGCACAATTTTTAGGTAAAGCGAGGATGTATCAAGCCTTACCTCAAAGTGTAAAGACAAATCTTCAGTTGCCGGAGCTAATATTGAATGAAGCTCAGATTAATGCAGCTGTGAGAGATTACTATTCTGATGAAAATTTCGCTTCATTCGGAAAGAACATGTCCGGATGGAATTTTTATCAATTACTCACTAATTATAAGAACAACTACATCGACACAATGATGGAACGAACTATAAACGCTTATGATATATCTTTAGGTATTACGAAAGCAATATCGGGAGAAGATGATAAATGGGGATGGTTCATTGAATAATTATTTTTAGTAAGATACCGGAGGAGGTATAGATATCAAAGTTTATTTAGAAAACAGAATTATTAAACCGAGATAATCTATGCCTCCTCTTTTTTGTTTCACCAATTAAAAAAATAACAGAAAAATGACAAACGTAAATATAGAACTTTTCAAGAGAACATCGCCTGTGAAAAAGATTGAGATAGTGAAAAATCTGACACAGGATGAATTAAGCAGAGTAACGGAAGAAACCATATTCAAAATCGTCAAGGAAACAGGACGAAGAAGAAAAGGTACAAGGGATTATGAATTTTACATTAATCCAGACAGAAGAAAGGGTAACAACTGGAATTCTGTGGTAGAAGGAATATGGCTCTACAAAGGAAAAATTAGTGTTATGGTATATGTCCAATTTGATAATACAGATACCAGTATAATAGTTCCTTTCAATGATTTTTTCAAGAAAGGAGATTTTAGAGGAACAATAAAAAGGGATGACCGTTACGGAAATCCACAAACCCACTACTATGTGTATGATGAGAAAGACAAGACAGAGGTTTTAAGAAGCTTCTGCCTTGAATACGTCAACATAAAATATAAATCAAAACTTAGTAATAACGAATAAAAACGATAAGGATTATGTGTAAATTCAACAAACCTCAAATACCAGCTGGTGCAACGGCTGACGAAAGAAGAGCCATTTATTTTGACGCTCTTAGTTCACTTGATATGAATGACAAGGTAGAAAAGAGAGAAAATCTGAGCTACCTGAGTTGGGCAAATGCTTGGGCTGAATTTAAAAGAGCATACCCAAGTGCAACCTATAGAATCGTGAAGGATCCAATTACTAATCTCCCATACTTTGCAGATGAGAGAACAGGTATAATGGTATATACAGAGGTCACAGTAGATGATATAACCCATGAAATGTGGCTTCCTGTTATGAATACCTCAAATAAGGCGATGAAACTTGAACCATACACCTACAAAGTTTATGATAAGTTCAAGAAGGAATATGTTGAAAGAACGGTTGAAGCAGCAAGTATGTTTGATATCAATAAGACCATTATGAGGTGTTTAGTTAAGAACCTGGCAATGTTTGGTCTTGGATTGTACATATATGCAGGAGAAGATATACCTGAAAAGATTGTGGCTGATGATAATAACAATCAGCAGGAATCAATACCGGAACAACCAAAGAGAACAAGAAAGAGTAGAACAATCCAACAGCCGGTACAGGATAAATATGCCGGAATAAGGATAGCTCTACAACAATGTAAAACCCAGGATTCATTGATGGAACTTTATAAACAGCATCAGAATGAAGTAACAGGTAATACAGAAATCAAAGCTTTATTTACAGAACGAAAATTACAACTTAATCAAGCAGTTTAATTATGGCAACAAAAAGAATAGAACTTAAAGACAGCGGTGTGGTTTTCAATGAAGAACTACACGAGTATTGGCTGAAAGACAAACAGCTGAGTGGAATTACTGGAATGTTACAAAGACAGTTGTTCCCAGATGAATTTGATGGAGTACCGGAAGATATGATAATTGCAGCAGCTGAATACGGTACAGATGTTCATATATCAATAGAAGATTTTGATAAGAACTGGATTAATGACGGAACCCAGGAGGTAGCAGATTATATTGAAATCTGCAAAAATCATGGGTTGGTTCATGAATGCTCGGAATATACTATAACAGACGGTAAAAACTGGGCAAGTAATATTGATAAGGTTTACAGAGTTGATGATACTACATTTGACATAGGTGATATCAAAACCTATGGAACAATGACATCTGAAAAACTTGAGAAAGCAAGATGGCAACTCAGTATTTATGCCTACTTATTTGAACTTCAGAACAAAAAAGCAAAAGTAGGAAGACTCTTTATAATGCACCTTAGAAACAAACCCAAGAAGGATGGAACATTCGACCATATAGCGGATTTAATTCCAATAGTTCGAATACCATCTGAGATTTGCAAGGAACTTCTGGATTCTGATTTGCGAGGGGAACAATTTGAAAACCCTTACAGCATACCGGAAGAAATCAGAAATCATGAATCGGAAATAAGGGAATTGATTCAGACAAAGAATGAAGTTGAGGAAAGACTTAGTACCATCAAATCAAAGATTCTTTTAGAAATGGAAATTATGGATGTCAAGTCGTGGTTTACAGATACGATGAGACTTACCAGAAAATTGCCGGGAATCAGAACTTCTTTCGACCTACAGGCATTCAAGAAAGATCATCCAGATATTGATTTTGATGCCTACATGAAGACCTCAAAAGTGGCTGGGTCATTAGTAATAGCCATTTAATAACTCGGAACATAGACCGGGGAGATAATCATAGAACAATAAAAATAATATGATGTCTCTCCGGTCTTTTTTTATGTATAACTTATGGATATGAAGAAAGAATATTACTGCCCGATATGTGGTAGAATGCTTATAAAGTCAGAAATCGAAGGTTACAGTTTTCAATGCTCTTACTGCGATGAAGACTTTACAGAATCAGAAGTAATAATTAAAACAGAAGAAAACAATGAGAAAACAGAAAAATAACAAACAGCAAAGCATGGAATTTCTTTTTGGTAAGGAAAATTCCAAGAAATCAATGTACCAGACAGTCTATGAAACCCATCATGAGACAGTCAGAGAATGTGAATATTGTGGTAAACCGATGACAAGATCCGAAGTAAATGATTTTGGAAGCTTATGTGAGGAATGTTACATGAAGGAATATTACAGATGATGGATGAGATTATATATAAAGGAAACAAGATAGTATGTTTCTCTTCCAACGATTTTCAAGCATTTATTATTAACAAGGACGGTGAGGTAGAGAGTGATACATTTACTACTCTATCAGCCGCCCAAAAATGGATAGATAAATATGGGACTAAGATTACATGTAGCGAGGAAGTATGAAATCGAATATTCATCTTCTTTCGGATTTAACTATAAAGTGGTTGAATTTCATAACCTCTTGACTGCACTCGGTATATCTTATAACGGAGAGAGCTGGGATGATGATGTTGAGGTTAATAGAGAGAACTTCAGGCAAGGTTTGGATAAACTGAAAACCTATGATAAACTTGATGCGGAAGAGAGAACAGAAATTGATGAAGCATTGAGTGAACTTGATGAACCTGTTGAAGAAATCATAGAAATAATGGAAAGGCTCTTGACTGAATCTGACCAAAAGAACGAATATATGTTGTTATCATTTTTTTGAAATTATGGATAAGGAAAGATATGAACTTGAACAAAGCCGTGAATACAAAGCGGCTATGGAACTAGAAAAAGCTCTGAATAATACGTGCTTTGACTATAAGATGTTTGCAGAGTCGGTGAAGTATTACCATCCGACTTTACAACAGAACCTGTTCAGACTTATAAGGGAAATTATAAATGTACAGGCAGACGAGAACAGATACTACGATGCAAGAAACAAAGCTTCACATGAGGTAGCAAAGAAACTGAAGGCCGTAGTGGAAAATGAGTGTTTACCTTATATATGATAATGTGTATGGAAAATAATGATTATAACTTGGAGCTGGCTAAGTATATCTGGTCAGTTCTTAGAATGCAGATTGCGATATTCTCGTCTTGGGGAGTTAATCCTGAGAGTATGAAAGTGATTGAAGGAGGTCTGGAGTTTCATTGTCAGGGATTCAAACATACAGGAACAGTAAGAATAATCCTGGACGAGGGAGCAGACCTTTTTGAGATACATCTTATTCCCGATACTGAGGGAGAAGAGAAAATTATAGAAGACGTTTATGTAGACATGCTCGTTTCTGTGATAGATGAGAATGTGGAGAAAACGGAAGACTATGAAAAACGGATTTCTGAAGAATATCATATTATAGAGCTTTAGAAAATCTGTGAGAAAACGAATCCTGGGAAAAGTAGGAAAATCTGAAAATCCGAAATTCTCAGGATTTCGTGTTTTATGTGACGGGCTTAATGGGTATTGAACGTTCGTTTAGTATCCGTGAAGAGTGTTAATGAAATGTTAAACAAATATGGAGAAGCAGAAATATGTAGCCTACCTCCGACAGTCCACTAAGAAACAACAAAATTCAGGACTTGGAGTAGAGGCGCAGAGAGAAATAATACACAAATATCTGAAGGACACAATTCCAATTTCTGAATATATCGAAACAGAGAGTGGAAGAAAATCTGACAGACCTAAACTTACTGAAGCTTTGGGAGAATGTAGAAAAACAGGAGCTACATTGATAGTGGCTAAACTTGACAGACTTTCCAGAAATGTAGCATTCACAAGCAAACTCTTGGAAAGTGATGTGGAAATAGTATTCTGTGATTTCCCTGAAGCAAATAAACTTGTCCTTCATATCATAAGCAGTATAGCTGAATATGAGGCAGGACTTATATCACAGAGAACAAAACAGTCTTTGAAAGCTAAAAAAGCAAGAGGTTTCAGTCTGGGAAAACCGGAAAATCTTTTGAAAAAACTTGATAAGGCTATTGAAAACAGTAACAGGACCAACAGGATGAAAGCACTCGGTAATCCAAACAACAAACGAGCTGCCGCATATCTGAGAGTCCTGGTAAAAGAGGAAAAATCATTATCTGAAATGGCGAGAATTCTGAACAAGGAAGGATTTGTAACTTCTCAAGGAAAAGAATTCAAACCATCCCAAGTAAGTGTATTAATCGAACGCTATAAGTTATGAATTACTACTACAGATACCACTTCTATGCTATTCAGGGTGGTAAAAAGATTAAGTTTTATGTATGTGCTAATAATGTTTACTCAGCTATTCAGAAGGCAAATAAGATATATCCGAGGGCTGAGAAGATACAGATGCAACATACCGAGAGAATGTAATTGAACTTTAAAAACTATTGTCGCCACAGTTTTCTTCATGGTGGAGTTTAGAAGGTGACACATTATTATATTATATGGAACCAAAATATGTATTGATACTGGATTATTGTATAGGAGCTTTAAATATAATAGAGCTGACAGAAAAGGAAATAAACGAATCCTATAATTATGAGGATTTTGAATCATTTCTTGAAACACTGGAGGAAAAGTATGGTTTTAGATTAAAGGACTGTAACTGGATGACTACCGAATCTTTAAGCATTTACAGATACAAGGATGGAAAAGAAGTTGCAAATGTTTAATAATAGAATATATAGCAATGACATACGATTACAACAGAACAAGCAAAACCCAAATGAGCATAACACTGGAGAATGGTGTTAAGGTTGAAGGTGAATTTCTGGAACTCAGGATTTCTGTTGATACAATACCAGATAATAAGGAATGGTATCAGATAAGGCATAGTGATGAGGATTGGATTGAACCTGTATCATTGAAAAGAGGAGGCATAATGGTTAATTTCATGGGAACCTTTATCTGTAATCCGATAGAATCAATGAAAGAACCTGAGATTGAACTGGATATTATTGATTATAAGTTCTTTGATTAATATTGAAAGAGACCGCCGATTAATGGTGGTCTCTTTTTTTCTTCTTTCAGGGTCAGTAGTTAAGGAGTATACATAACACCCTTAAAGTGGAATAAAAAAACTCCAAAGACTTCAAAAACCTTTATAAAAGATAGAAATCCCTGAATAAAATTCCATTATCCTGTCGGTTATGTAATATCCCCTACCTCTTACCCTGTCCCAGTTTACATTATGCTTTAAATGGGACAACATGGAAAATAAAGATGTAAGGATAGTAAGTAATTGATTATTAGTTGTATCCTTCTGTTGTATGATTTAGATATAATGTCCCACTAATGAACTGGGACAACATGAAACAAGAAATATCTGATTATTTCCGTCTGAGAAAGTCCATAAATCCTTACCTTTGAAAGCAATAATACTCATTATCAGAGCGTAATATTGAACAGAAAACACTATCTTTGTAAAGTCTGACCGGAGAAATGGTTGGATCATAATAGAAAGCGTTTTTTGCTTTTATCCTAAGATCAAAGTCTGGAAAATTTTGAAACTTAGAAGGATGAAAGACAATATTACGCTCATTTTCTGTTTGTATATGTTCCCGGTATAGCCCATGTTGTATCGGTTCATATATCGTACAGGCGTGGGAGTATTGTTTCTTTTTATTCATTTCTAAGTAGGTATTTCCAGACACCGGATCTTGATGAATAGCAGGACAAGCCTCACGCTTTCTTTGTTTAATCTAATGCTGAATTCTGGGGCTTATAGGTGATTTTTGGTAATGTTATGAATTATATTACAATTTCATATTACTTTATGCTTTCTTCTGCATTGTTATTTTCGTCATGTAGTAATGCCCCCAAAAATCGTTTGACAGATATTTCTTTTGTTTCTGATAATTACGATGAAACACCAGTTAATGCTATAGAACAAGCATTGCCTACAATTGTCGTTATACCTAGTGATAGGTTGCTTAAAACTTATGGAGCTATTGGATGTAATATTGTAGATGGGAAAGAAATATATACTAGGAATTACAATAGGTATTTAGTGAATAATTCAAATAACAAGGCTATTATATCCATCATTCAAAATAAATTTGTCAGCCTGAATTTCCCTCTGTCAGATTTAGAACAGACCTTAAAATCACTTAATAATCAATCCCTACAAGATGCTGCTGATGGATTCATAAAAGACCCAAAGACACTTCTTCTAACAACAGTCTCTCCTGATATTATTCTAGAATTAGATTATGAATTTAAGAGAGACTTTAATAGTAGAGATTTAACCAAATACAATCTATCATATACTTTAAATGCAATAGATGCATATACTAATAAAGTTTTTTCTACTCAAACATTTCAGGGTTTGGAAGGGAATAGACTAGAAAGTATATTAAAAAGAAACCTGGATAAAAATATAGATAAACTGTCTTCAGAAATAAATAATTATTTTGCAGATATAGTATATAGGGGACGTGAAATAACAGTTAGATTTGCTGTTGAAAAAGGTTCAAATATTAAGCTTTCAGACGAGAGTATAGAAGGTGAAACTTATACAGACTGGATTATAGATTACATTAAAACCAATGCTAAAAAAGGAACTTATGTAATGCAAAGAAATACTGATAATGAGCTGTATTTTGTGAACGTAAGAATAAATACACTTAATCCTGATGGTACTCAGTTTAGTGCTTATGATTGGGTACGAGAACTAGGAATCAAATTAAGAAAAGAATTAGGGGTTAAAACAGTAAATAAGACACAGGGGTTAGGTGAAGTGTTAATTTCGATAAAAGGTATTTGAATATGAAACATCTATTTTTTATTTTGGTTATAATCCTTTTGATATCATGTAATGATAATGGTAATCAGAAAGGTGTTAAATTTGCTCCTAAGAGTAAAGTCTCAAATTTAACAAAACAGGAAAGAAAGGAAGCTATTTTAAAGAAACGTCAGGAATTGTCTGGATTGAATTTAGATACATTGTTATTTTCTAATAATATTAAATTTACGGTTTTATCTCCAAAGCCTAAAAATGAAATAACAATGAACGTTTCTGAGTTAGCAAAAATGAAGATGATAGAACTTTCATGTAAAAATGGAATAAGTGGTATAGGTACGAATCCTATTTTTGTTTTGGCTATGACTATGACACCTACTAATAAAGGTATTACGTCTACTATCTCTGAGAAAAAGACAGGGACTTATGCTATGAATATTTATGTAGGAAACGCTATAACCAAAGATATATATGCAAGTACATCTTCTCAAATTATGGGGGTTGGAGATACTTATGAACAAGCTGCTATTAATGCAGTGGAAAACATTAATAATACCTCTGAATTTCAATTAATGCTTAGGAAGGCTTCACAAAAAATCATAAAATGGTATGATAGTAATCTGGAGACTTTTAAAATGCAAGTTGAAAGTTTTATCAGTTTGGGTAATTATGCACAAGCTTATGCTTTATTGTCTTCAGTTCCTCAAGATGCATCTATGTGTTTTCAGTATGCTAAACAAAAGCAAGATCAGGTACTGAAAAATTTGATGGAGCAACGTAAAGCCGATAATTTAGTATATATGAAAAATGCAATAGTAGAAGCAGGTACTTCATATAGTCCCAAAGTAGGAGCATATTATCAAATGATACCATTAAACAGCTCAGAAAAAGAAATTGCGGATAAGTTATTTACTAAATATATGTCAGACGTTGAAAATGCCGTTAATAATGAAATAGAACATAAACGTTATTTAGAAAAAGCTGAAATAGAATTCAGAACTTTACAAGTACAGTCGGAAATAGAAGCTAGTCATGCTACTATGATTCAATATCAAAATTCTGCTTATAATAATCAAACTTCTGAGACTCTGTCCGATGGAGATAGTGGAGCTTTAGACTCTATATTCTCTAATGTAATAAACCTAGCTATGAGTAATATTTCTACTCTTTGGGGATTATTTATTTAATTATTAATTTTAAATTATATATTATGTCATTTTGGACTTTTATTTTTATATTTTTTTGTTCTTTTATACCTATAAGGGTAGGGCGAAAAATCTATAATAAGAAAAGTAGCTTTGAAAGTACAGTTTTCGGATTATTTCTTATAATAGGAGGTATAGCACTGATGGGATATAGTATATATAAATATTTCATTTATGATTATACAGAAGAAATAGAAAAAGCTATAGTAAAACATGATTTTGAGGAAGCTCATGAGTTATTATTTGAAATGTCACAACTCTCATCTGAAACAAAGGTTATTGATTACAAGACAGGTGCAAGTAAATATTCAATAGCGTCAGACAATGTATTAAAAGCAGAAATAACTTTTCTTGTAAACTCTAGAGACAAAGAGTCATCAGACAGACTTATTTCTTTAATTGCCGACTTACCAATAGAAGCTTCACCAAGTATTGGTACTACAGATGACTCTAGTACACAAAGAAAAAATGAAGCCTATTCAGTGTATGTAGGGAAATTTAATGCTAGATGTGATGATATACTGAATAGCGCAATTAGTACAGGAAACAGATATTTGGCAGAAAGAATACTAATGATGTATAAGCCTACGTTAAAGCGTGAATTAGAAGAAAGTAATTTTTTTAGTACTGATGCTTACAAATATACCTATAGTAATGAAATGCAGATAGCTGCAAGGAAACGTTTTGAAGAAGCGGTTAGAGCAGGAGTGTTTAATGATTATAATAGCGATGAAATCTCCTTTCAAAGTTCAAATGTTGATTTAAATATTAATAATATAGAACCTGGAGGCTCGTATGGGACTTCAGGTTCAAATATATATGGACATGATTTAAACTCAATTATTAGGTAAGCATTCGAAGAAATGCACCTTTTACACTTTGAGGT
>ULXU01004318.1_pt1 | contig 27326 bp, 21 predicted proteins | sample 1961521 | NCBI WGS metagenome assembly ULXU01 (sample SAMEA4835845, study PRJEB28245) | human gut metagenome | biome: gut microbiome; material: fecal sample | place: Denmark | collected 2008
GGTCGTATTAGTCGATGAGTACGACAAACCGATGTTGCAGGCCATCGGTAATGAAACTCTTCTATGCAATTACCGTAATACACTGAAAGCTTTCTACGGAGTATTGAAGACCTGCGACAAGTACCTCCGGTTCGCTCTGCTGACAGGTGTGACCAAATTCAGTAAGGTCAGTGTATTCAGCGATCTGAACAACCTGGAAGACATTTCCTTACAGTCCATGTACAACAATCTATGCGGAATCACAGAAAAGGAATTATCGGAAGTCTTTGCAGAAGACATCCAGCTATTGGCCGACAACAACGCACTGACCTATACGGAAACTTGTCGCCAACTGAAAGATTGGTATGACGGATACCATTTTGCCTACCGGTCGGAAGACATCTACAATCCTTTCAGTCTGCTTAACGCCATGAAAAGCAGGGAATTCGGAAGTTATTGGTTTGAAACAGGCACACCGACTTTTCTCGTAGAATTAATCAAACGCAGCAAATATAATTTGCAACGGCTCACGGAAGAAATAGCCACCGCCGATTCATTGGGAAGCATTGACACAATGGAGACCAACCCCGTTCCCATTCTCTACCAAAGTGGCTACCTCACCATTAAAGGATACGACAAAGAATTCAAGGTGTACAAACTGGGATTCCCCAATAAGGAAGTGGCAGAAGGATTTACCCGCTTCTTGCTGCCTTGTTATGCCTATATGCCTTCCGGCAATCCGTCCTTTGAACTCATGTGTTTCGTAAAAGAGATTCGAAACGGAGACATAGATGCTTTTATGAAACGTCTGCAAAGTTTCTTTACAGACACTCCTTATGAACTGATACGAGATTTGGAATTACATTATCAGAATGTGCTGTTTATTGTTTTCAAACTGTTAGGCTTTTATACCCAGGCAGAATACCATACCTCGGAAGGACGCATTGACCTGGTAGTGAAAACAGAGCAGTATATCTATGTTATGGAGTTCAAACTGGACGGAAGCGCGGAGGAAGCGCTAAAGCAAATCAATGACAAACAATATGCACTGCCTTTTTCCACCGATACAAGAAAAGTCTACAAACTGGGAGTAAACTTCAGCCATCGTACACGCAGCATCGAAAAATGGGTGACAGAAGAAGTCCGTTCATGAATTCTCGCCTTCTTTAAACTCCTCCCATTTCTTGACTACGGTCTCAATCGGGATGTCCAGTAGTTTCATCTGACTGAAAAGCTCCGGCAGATTTTCAGTCATAAACTTCAGACTGCGGGCCTGTCTGATCTTTTTCAGAGCATCGACAGTCACAAAATAGCCCAATCCCCGCCGGGTATAAATGATACCCCATTGCAACAGCAGGTCGTAGGTCTTCACCACGGTATTGGTGTTGACTTCGAACAGGACGGCCTGCTCACGCACACTGGGTATGCGATCATCCGAATGATACTTCCCGGCCAATATCCCGTCACAGATTCGTTCTGCCATCTGCAGATAAATAGCCCTATCTTGTTTGAAATCTACCATCTTCCTATTTAAACTCCAACCTTCTAAAACCTTTATAGGTCATGACAACAGCCACTATGCTCCAAACCACAGAAACCGATACCCAAGTGTATTTGATGATGCTTTTGGGAGCACCTAATCCATACATGCACACCACAGGCAACACATAAGAGCACACACATAAAACGACTAGCAGCCAGAACTGAATCTTACTGTACTGTTTCCTGCACATCACCACCAGCGTCAACATCGCTACATAAAAAGCCACTACCACCTGCACGATGAGTTGTGTAAATCCATAGCCTCCTCCCAAAAAGAGAAGAACCAGTCCGTCTGTTTTCTCCGTAAAAAACAACGGAGCAGCCAGTTGTATGAAGATATTCGACAAGACCGCACATCCCACCAACATCACCGTACCTATCAAAAAGGTACTGACAAACAAACTTACATATTTTTCTGCCCACGTGACCGAAAGCATGAACTTATTTATCAAACCTTTATCATTCCGCATGTTTTCCATCAGACTCCAAAACGTATAATAATAGGACAGGAGAATCAGCAATTGTTCGATAAGTGACAAACATTCTTTCAAACTATCTCCTGACACAAAGGCACAGAACACACAGATACTGAAGGAACGTAAAAGCAAAAGCTGGATAAACGCTTTCTTTTTTCCATAGAAAAACATTTCCTTTAACTGAAGCTGACTGAACCTCCACATTTCTTTTACGGCAAAACTTTTCATACCTTTCCTCCCTTCTTCATTAAGGCATTAAACAGCAGTTCCAAAGACACTTCCGTATCTATCTCCTCTCGTTTAGGAGTGATTACATGATAACCCTCTGCACAAGGTTCTGCATACAGTGCTCCTTCTTCATCGCTCTGGATACCGAATGAATAGCAGTTGGAGATTTCTTCCAAAGAAGCCGCATACACAGGGGCATCCTTTCTCAACACAATCACATCAGTCAACAGATTTTCAATGTCCTGCACGACGTGAGTGGACAAAACCACTATCTGATCTTCCCGGACATGCTTCATCAGCAGCTTACGAAACATTTTTCGCGCCGGAATATCCATCCCATTAGTTGCCTCATCCATCAATATCATTTTTGTCCCTAACGACAAAGCGATACTGAAAGCGATTTTGTGTTTTTCTCCCAAGGATAATTTGTTCAGGTTTTTGATGTCCCGCTGCAGCCCGAAATCGGCCAGGCAGTCATTCCACACGTCTTCACGGAACCCGGGATAGAAACCGGTGTAAACAGACAGAAACTGATCCAGTCTCATATCGGGAAAAGTAAAATCAGCCGGCAGCATGAACACATTCCGCAAGGTCTCGACCTCCCTCTTCCGTACGCTACGACCGTCTGCATCAATCTCACCGCTTTGCGCAAAGAGCTTGCCTGCCATCAGTTTCAAGAGCGTAGTCTTACCGGAACCATTCATGCCCAGCAAACCATACCATCGTCCCTCCTCCAAACGGAGACTCAGATTGTCCAACACCATTCTATCAGACTGATACCCAAATGAAACACTTCTTAGTTCTACCATAGTCACTCAACTGAAAATCGTTATACTGTACCATCAAAGTGGTACAGCAAAGATAGGAATTCTTATTGGAAAAACAAATGATTTTCCGAAAAGAATGAGACAATATCCACCAAACGTCAAGTAACTTTCTATGTTTCCCTTCCGCAAAACCTACGTTTCCCGATGTGGAAACCTACGTTTCGCGCAAGGAAAACATACGGTTCCGCACCGGAAAACGTAAAAGACTTCTTTCCGTACGGAAGTATTCGCTTTGATAATTCCAGCTATTTTTCGTAACTTCGCACGTTCATCTAACAAGAAGAGACACATGTCAGAAAATGATTTTATTACCATAAAGGGTGCCCGGGTGAATAACCTGAAAAACATCGACGTACGTATCCCCCGCAACAAGCTGGTAGTCATTACCGGACTGTCCGGTTCGGGAAAGTCGTCGCTGGCATTCGACACGCTGTATGCCGAAGGGCAAAGACGCTATGTGGAAAGCCTGTCTGCCTACGCCCGCCAGTTTCTCGGACGTATGAGCAAACCGGAATGTGACTTTATCAAGGGGATTCCGCCGGCCATCGCCATCGAACAGAAGGTGACGAGCCGCAACCCACGTTCTACCGTAGGTACATCGACCGAGATTTATGAGTACCTGCGTCTGCTTTTCGCACGGGTGGGAAAAACCTATTCCCCCATAAGCGGACAACTGGTGAAGAAGGACAGCGTGGAAGACATTGTGAACTGCATGCTGTCGTATCCGAAGGGTACACGCTACACGGTGCTGACCCCCATCCTTCCCCGCGACGGAAGAACCGTGGCGGAACAGCTGGACATGGACATGAAGCAAGGATTCACCCGACTGGAGGTGGACGGCGAAATGGTACGCATTGAGGACTATACCTACCACGAAAGCGACAAGGTGTATCTGCTGGTAGATCGTATGAGCTGCGACGACAGCAAGGATGCCATCAGCCGACTGACGGATTCTGCCGAAACGGCCATGTACGAAGGCGACGGCACGTGCATGCTCCGTTTTTACTTGTCGGACGACACCCGCCTGCATGTGTTCAGCACCAAATTTGAAGCTGACGGCATCAAGTTTGAAGAACCGAACGACCAGATGTTCTCGTTCAACTCGCCGCTGGGAGCCTGTCCTACGTGTGAAGGCTTCGGCAAGATTATCGGCATCGATGAACATCTGGTAATCCCCAACCGGGCACTGAGCGTGTACGACGGGGCCGTACTCTGCTGGCGAGGTGAGAAAATGGGAGAATGGCTGAACGAGTTCCTGCGGGAAGCGCCGGCTCATGATTTTCCCATCTTCACACCGTACTATGAACTGACGCAGGAACAGAAGGATTACCTCTGGCACGGACCGAGAGAGAAGGTCTGCATCGACTCTTTCTTCAAGATGCTGGAGGAAAACCAATACAAGATACAGTATCGCGTGATGCTGGCCCGCTACCGGGGAAAAACGACCTGCCCTACTTGTCATGGCAGCCGGCTGAAAAAGGAAGCCAGCTACGTGCGGGTAGGCGGAAAGAACATCTCGGAACTGGTGGAAATGCCGATTACCCAGTTGCAGGAGTTTTTCCGTACCTTGACCTTGGATGCCCACGACACTCTCGTGGCACAACGGTTGTTGAGTGAAATCAAGAACCGCCTGACCTTCCTGTCGGATGTGGGACTGGGCTACCTGACCCTGAACCGGTTGAGCAACTCGCTCTCCGGAGGGGAAAGCCAGCGAATCAACCTGACTACCTCGCTGGGAAGCAGTCTGGTGGGCTCATTATACATCCTCGACGAACCGAGCATCGGACTGCACAGCCGCGACACCACCCGCCTCATCAAGGTGCTGCGCCAGTTGCAACAGCTGGGCAACACGGTGGTAGTAGTGGAGCATGACGAGGAAATTATCCGTGCAGCCGACTACATCATCGACATCGGTCCGAAAGCCGGACGACTGGGTGGACAAGTGGTATATCAGGGCGACATGAAAGACTTGCACAAAGGCAGCGACAGCTATACCGTGAAATACCTGCTGGGAGAAGAAACCATCGACCCACCTGCCAGCCACCGCCCGTGGAACAACTACATTGAAATCAAGGGGGCCCGCGAGAACAACCTGAAAGGCATCGACGTACGCTTCCCTCTCAACGTGATGACGGTGGTGACGGGTGTCAGCGGTTCCGGAAAGAGTACGCTGGTGCGCGACATCTTCTACAAAGCCCTGAAGCGGGAATACAGCGAGTCGAGCGAACGTCCGGGCGAATTTGTCTCACTGGGCGGCGACATCCACCAGGTAAGTGACATCGAGTTTGTAGACCAGAACCCAATTGGGAAATCTTCCCGAAGCAATCCGGTGACCTACGTCAAGGCGTACGATGAAATCCGGAAACTGTTTGCCGACCAGCCGCTGGCCAAGCAGATGGGATACAGCGCAGGCTATTTCTCGTTCAACACGGAAGGCGGACGCTGCGAAGAATGCAAGGGAGAAGGTACGGTGACGGTAGAAATGCAGTTCATGGCCGACTTGGTGCTGGAGTGCGAATCTTGCCACGGCAAACGCTTCAAGAACGACACGCTGGAAGTGAAGTTCGAAGGGAAAAACATCTACGACGTACTGGAAATGACGGTCAACCAGGCCATCGAGTTCTTCACGGAACACAACCAGAAGAAGATTGTCAAGAAGCTCCGTCCGTTGCAAGATGTGGGGCTGGGCTACATCAAGCTGGGACAGTCCTCTTCGACCCTTTCCGGAGGAGAAAACCAGCGCGTGAAACTGGCCTACTTCCTCAGTATCGAAAAGGCACAGCCTACCATCTTCGTGTTCGACGAACCGACCACAGGCTTGCACTTCCACGACATCAAGAAACTGCTGGAGGCCTTCGACGCCCTCATCAGCCGGGGACATACCTTAGTCATCATCGAGCACAACATGGATGTCATCAAGTGTGCCGACTATGTCATCGACCTCGGACCGGAAGGAGGCGATAAGGGAGGTAATCTGGTAGTGGCCGGTACACCGGAGGAGGTAGCCCAATGTGCCGCTTCCTATACGGGACAATACTTGGCCGAGAAACTCAATCCGCAATCTTAACGCACCAACTACATGACTCAAATACTTGAAACCCTATATAGCCGGCTGACCGGACATGCCCCTGCAAGCGTAGAGGCACTGCCGGGAGCTGGCTCCAACCGAAGCTATTACCGCCTGAAGGGCAACCCGACCCTCATCGGGGTGTGCGGTACTTCGCGCGAAGAGAACGAAGCCTTCATCTACCTGTCGCATCATTTTCAGGCACAGCATTTACCCGTGCCGGCAGTACATGCTGTTTCCGACGACGGACTCTGCTACCTACAGGATGATTTGGGCACGGATTCCCTGTTCCAGCTCATCGCCCACGGAAGAGAGACGGGAGAATTTGACGAGACAGAACGGAACCTGCTGAAAAAGGTCATCCGGCTGTTGCCCCGCGTGCAGTTTGAAGGGGCAAAAGGGCTGGATTTCGGGAGATGCTATCCGGCGGTAGAATTTGACCATAGAAGCATCCTGTGGGACTTGAACTACTTCAAATATTGTTTTCTGAAAGCGACGGGCGTAGATTTCCGGGAAGATTTGCTGGAAGATGACTTCGATGCCCTCTGCCAGACCCTGATGGGAAGTATGGAATCCCAACCGGTATTCATGTACCGCGACTTCCAGAGCCGGAACATCATGGTGAAAGACGGAGAACCTTACCTGATAGACTTTCAGGGAGGACGGAAAGGACCGATTTATTACGACGTGGCTTCTTTCCTCTGGCAGGCCAAGGCCAACTATCCGGACAGTCTCCGCCAGGAACTGATAGACGAGTACATGGACGCCCTTCGCCCGTACAAGCCAATCGAAAAAACGGAATTCCTGTCGCGCCTGCGCCATGTGGTATTGTTCCGCACGCTGCAGGTACTAGGAGCTTACGGCTTCCGCGGTTATTTCGAAAAAAAGGCCCATTTCATTGAAAGCATTCCTTTTGCCATCGAGAACCTGCGCCAGCTGTTGCAGGAAGGTTTCCCGGAATATCCTTATCTCTGCGAAGTGTTGCAGCGCATGACGGAACTGAAGCAGTTTGCCGTGGCCCGCAACCGCCGCAACCTGACCGTGACGGTGATGAGTTTCTCCTACCGGAAAGGGATTCCGACAGACGAAAGCGGAAACGGCGGAGGGTACGTGTTCGACTGCCGCGCCGTACACAACCCCGGACGCTACGAGCAGTACAAGTCGCTCACGGGACGGGATGCACCGGTCATCGAGTTTCTGGAAAAAGACGGAGAAATCACGGAGTTCCTGCGCCACACCGATGCCTTGGTGGATGCCCATGTGCAGCGTTTTTTGGAACGGGGTTTCTCACACCTGATGATTTGCTTCGGCTGTACCGGTGGACAGCACCGCTCGGTATATTCCGCACAGCATACGGCCGAACACTTGCATGAGAAATTCAAAATCAACGTACACCTGATTCATCGGGAACAACAAATAGACCAATTACTGAAAGCCAAATGAAAGCCATGATATTTGCTGCCGGACTGGGTACCCGGCTCAAACCACTGACCGACCATACTCCCAAAGCCTTGGTGCCGGTGGCCGGACGTCCCATGCTGGAGCATGTGATTCTCAAACTGAAAGAAGCGGGATTTACTGAACTGGTCATCAACATCCATCATTTCGGAGAACAGATTCTCGATTTTCTGAAAGCCAACCAAGATTTCGGACTAACCATCCACATCAGTGACGAACGCAAGATGCTGCTGGATACGGGAGGCGGCATCAAGAAGGCAGCAACTTTCTTCACAGGAACGGAACCTTTCCTGGTACACAATGTGGACATTCTGTCGAATGCCGACCTGAAAGAAGTCTATGAGTTTCACCGGAAGAGCCGGAATCTGGCCACCTTGCTGGTCAGCCCGCGCAAGACCTCGCGCTACCTGCTGTTCGATGCAGACAACCGCCTGAAGGGCTGGATTCACAAAGACACCCTGCAGACCAAACCGGAAGGATTGGTATATGAACCGGGGAAATACCGCGAATACGCCTTCAGCGGCATCCATGTGATTTCACCGGAATTGTTTCATTACATGGAAGGAAAGCAATGGACCGGCAAATTTCCCATTATGGATTTTTACCTACAGAACTGCCGCCAACTCCTGCTCGGCGGATGCGTAAAGGAAGATTTACAACTGATTGACATCGGCAAGCCGGACACGCTGGCCCGGGCCGAAGATTTTCTACAGCATTGACATTAATACCATGTAACAGCACTACCCGTATTGCTTCGCTGATCCCACTTCAGGGCATCGGTCAGCATACTGGAGTTGGCACGGATGGAGAAGTTGTAGGAAGTGAACGGACCGAACACCAACCCACAGCTCATATTGAAACAATGCAAGTCGCGGGTAATATTCAAGGTGGTCATAGACATTTCCTTGGAAGTAAAGTCGTATCCGGTAGAATACGTCATGTTCCAGCGGCTACCAATCTTGAAGTTACCCGATACGTTCAATGAATGGGTCAATGAATACGGATAACGCATCTTCTTAATATTAATTTTTTTCGTACGGTCCTCGCGAATGCTATAACTGTAGCTCAAGCTGATGCTCCACGGGAACTTAAAGGCCAGGTAACCGTCTGAATCCAAAGAAGCCTTCTCCGTTTTTCGCATATTGGAATTATTATTCTGACTTTCGGTTTCTTCGTCTGTATCTTCCTCCTCATCCGAGTTTTCCTTATCCTTTTTGTTCTTATCTTCATTTTCATCCTTCTTGCCGAAAAGCTTTTTGAAGGTATCGTTGTTCAAGGTATAAGAGAACGAGCCGCTATATCCCTGGAAACGTCCAAAACGTCCGTAAGACCATTCAGTACGGTCGCCTACCACTACATTTCCATTCTCATCAAACTGATAGGCATAAGTAGCAAAGGAAGCATTCATATTGAATGTATAATTATTAGGGAACTTCAGACGAAGGTTCATGCTCAAGTCACTCCATTTCTTATTGGCCACGTCGTACGACAAAGAAGCTCCCAACTGGTCTATCAAACTAATTTTTTTGTAGCCCGTGGTATCTTTATCCGACTTCATCTTCATTTCGAGATTGTTATCTATTGAAAAGCTGATGTTCTGCGACATCCCTTTTCCCGGATAACCATACACCGCCCCTTCATACGGTGAATATTCTACCGTACGGACCTCACCGTTTTCATCCGTATAAGTATATGTATCATAATATCCGTAACGTGACTTTCCAAAATCCGGCGTATACGTATAGCTGACCGTCGGCGTAAAGACATGGCGAATCTGAATTTCCTTACTCTTCATGAACAACGGCTTGTACATACCATACAACTTGGTATTCATCTGCAAGGACAAGTTGTAGTCATACAAACGATTGAAACCATTGATGGTATCCCGACGCACATGATCGGTAGAAGTAGAGTTCGGGTCGTAGCTCTGCTTCACTTTCCGCAAATACCAGCGTTCCGTATAGTTGAACGAAGGTACGATGTTGATGTATTTGAAAAGGTTGAAAGTGGCCGAAACCGGAATTTTATGCTGCATACCGTTCTCCCACTGAGTCAACGGAGTCTTGAACAACAAATTGTCTTTCGTGCTGATGGAGTTGGTAATACTTCCAGTATATTGGAAAGAAATCTTCTCATACCAGCGTTCATCTCCCGCTGACTTTTTCCGCTTGAACGGATAGATACGGTTCAACGAGATATTGACATCCGGCAAAGTCATGCTCAAAGAAGAGTCTCGCGTATTCTGCGTGATATTGAACGCTCCCGAAATATTCAAACCGATTTCCGGGAAGTTACGAGAATAACTCACACTAGACGCTTTGGTATTCTGAGAGTACTGCTGCGGATTGTACAAACTGCTCAAGCTGGAACGGTCGTAACTACTGGTGGCAAAGTTCACACTGGCCGAGAACGAACTGTTCGGATTGGCCTTGGCATCCTGCCGGTGACTCCACTGGATACGGAAGTCCTTCGACACTGAATAGTCGGGCATGTTCTTTTCACCGGTTTTCGTCACCAAATAACTGGCATTAAAAGAACCGCTGAACTTGTATCGCTTGGTGTAATTGGAAGCCGCTGAAAGTCCCCACGAACCCTTGGTAAAGATTTCACCCAATACCTTCAAATCCATCTTGTCGCTGATGGCAAAATAATATCCTCCATCGCGCAGATAGAAACCACGGTTCATTTCATCTCCATACGTCGGCATGATGAAACCGGAGGAATAACTGCTGTTGAACGGGAAGAATCCAAAGGGTACGGCAATGGGCAGCGGTACATCTTCCACCACCAACTGGGCCGGACCGAACACCACATTCTTCTTGGGACGGACCTTCGCCATGGAGAGTTTCAAATAGAAGTGAGGATGATCATGGTTGTCACAGGTGGTATATTTTCCATGACGCATGTAGATTTCGTCATTGGCTCCTTTCTTTCCCTCCTCACTGGTGACATATCCTTCCCCTTGCTGTGTGACAATATTATTGATGAATCCTTTCTTTGTCTTGAAATTATAGCGCATGATTTTGGATTCGTAGGGAGTTTCTCCATCCTTGAATATCGGCGTGCCGGTTTCTACCCCCGTTGTATCGGCCACACCTCTTGCGTAGACTGTACTGCTGTCCATATTCATGGAGATAACTGCAGAAGTCAGCTCGATGTTCTGATAATTGACCTTTCCTTCCCCATAAAGATGTGCATACCCTTCCTTCGTAAAGACAATGGAGTCACTGGCCTCATAGATGACAGGGGCATCCAGCGGCTCCTTCTTCTTAGCGGTATCTGCGGCCAATGTATCCATCCCCAACGAATCCATCGCCAATGAATCCCGCTGAAGCGAATCGGCTGTCACCGAATTTCTGTCCCCTCCCCGCATACGCTTTCCTCTCACGCGCTGCGCTTCGGCATAGAATGAGCAGAAAAAGCCCAAAACGAATAAGGATAGCAATAAATATGTTGTTCTCTTAAATGATGTCATCACCGTTTTCTTACGCAATATGCGGTGCAAAAGTAAGCATTATCCTACAAATAAATGTCAAACCTTTCCTTATTTATGTATTTTTAGTTCTACAAGAAGAGTTTACACCAGGCATCGAAACGGGTGAGCCCCTCGTTGCCATGCTTCTCGATGCTCTTACGGGCCTTTTCTACACTCTTCTCCTTATCCAGTTTGGTCTTTGAATAGAACTTATCGGCAAAACAGATAATCTGCTCCTCCAGACTGACAGGAATCATATCGCGATGGGGTATCGGCAAATTTTGTTCGAGAATGCTTTGCAAGGAGAGCCCTGCTCCTGTGTGACGCTCGCACACCAACGCATGACGCGGATATCCTTCACGCGCCACCAGCTCTGCCCCCAAATAACCGTGGCAGATATAGGGGTATTTACCAAAACAATAAATGCCGTCGGCATCGGTCTCAAAAATACCGATGTCGTGCAACATGGCGGCTTCCTCAATGAAATTCAAGTCCAAGTTCAGTTCCGGATGTTTCCGAGCCATGGCCAGTGCCTTGTCGGCTACCGAACGGCTGTGTACCAGCAGAATGTGTCTCAACTCATTTTCTACCGGATAATATTTGTCTATCAATGCAAGTGGATTCATCATAAAGGTGCTATATTTGTAAAAAGTCTCACAAATCTATAAAAAATCCATGAGTTACACGAAAAGATTCCGATGGAATTACATACTGGGGCTGTGCTGCCTCTGGTTTGGGGCCCTGCAAGGACAAGCCACCGTGCGCAACGGAGCCGACCAACTGGATAAATTACTTCCGCTACTGGAAGGAAAACGGGTTTCGCTCGTTGTTAACCACACTTCACTTTGCGAAAAAACCCATTTGCTGGACACCCTGTCTACCTACCTCAAAATCGTGCAGGTGTTTGCACCGGAGCACGGATTCCGCGGAGAAGCCGATGCCGGAGAAAGTGTCAAAGATGGGAAAGACCTCCGCACGGGAGTTCCCATCCGTTCTCTTTACGGGAAAAGCAAGAAACCGCTTCCCTCCCAACTGGCGGGTACGGATGTGTTGGTTTTCGACATGCAGGACGTAGGTGCTCGGTTCTATACCTATCTCAGTACACTTTACTACGTGATGCAAGCCTGTGCAGAGAATCATAAGGAACTGATTGTGCTGGACCGCCCCAATCCATGCGACTACGTAGACGGCCCAGTACGAGAAAAGGCCTATAAAAGTTTTGTGGGCATGCTTCCTATCCCGGTGCTTCACGGCTGTACGCTGGGCGAACTGGCTCGGATGATCAACGGGGAAGGATGGCTGGGCAACCAGCTGCAATGCTCCCTGCACATCATCCCCGTGGAAGGGTGGAGACACGGACAATCGTATTCGCTTCCGGTAAAACCCTCTCCCAATCTCCCCAACGACCTTTCCATTGCACTCTATCCTTCTCTCTGCCCTTTTGAAGGTACTGCGGTGAGCGTAGGAAGAGGTACCCTGTTCCCGTTCCAAGTGGCTGGCTCACCCGATTTACGCAAAACCTTTTCCTTTCATTTCACACCCAAAGCACTGGAAGGATTCGACAAGCATCCCCTGCACCGCGACCGTACCTGCTACGGCATAGATTTACGTACAACAGACCAGCATCCTCAAGGGTTTTCCTTGCAATACGTCATTCAATTCTACCGGGCCTACCAGTTCCTCTATCCGGATGCAGAGAAACGGTTCTTTACCCGCCCCCGATGGTTCGACCTGCTGATGGGGACCTCACAAGTACGCAAAGACATCCTGCAGGGAAAGACCGAAACGGAAATCCGCCGGACCTGGGAAAAAGATTTACAACTCTATCGGGCTATCCGTGCAAAGTATCTGCTATATGAATAAAAAAGAGCGGGCAGCAGTCTTCTCCTGCGAGATTCCTGCTGTCCGCTTCTGTATTCTTTCAATTTCAAGAATTATTTTTTCTTCATTTTCTGCATCATACCTGCCATCTTGCTGCCTGTCACCATCTTCATCATCTTGCGGGTCTGGTCGAACTGTTTCAGCAAACGGTTCACTTCCTGAATGCTGGTACCACTACCTTTGGCGATACGTGTACGGCGTGTGCCGTTCAGGATTTCCGGATGTGTACGTTCTTCCGGTGTCATGGAATAGATAATGGCTTCAATGCTCTTGAAGGCATTGTCGTCAATGTCAATATCCTTGATAGCCTTTCCTACCCCCGGAATCATGGAAGCCAGTTCCTTCAGGTTACCCATCTTCTTAATCTGGTGAATCTGTGTCAGGAAGTCGTTGAAATCAAACTGGTTCTTCTGGATTTTCTTCTGCAGGCGTTTGGCCTCTTCTTCATCGTACTGTTCCTGCGCACGTTCTACCAAAGAAACGATATCACCCATACCCAGGATACGGTCGGCCATACGAGCCGGATGGAATTGGTCTACGGCATCCAGTTTTTCACCCGTACCGACAAACATAATCGGCTTGTTGACCACCGTACGGATAGACAGGGCCGCACCACCACGGGTATCACCATCCAACTTGGTCAGTACCACACCGGTGAAATCCAAACGTTCGTTGAATTCACGTGCCGTATTCACTGCATCCTGTCCGGTCATGGCATCTACCACAAACAGGGTTGCATCCGGATTGATGGCCTTCTTGATGGCCTCAATCTCGTTCATCATCTGCTCGTCAACAGCCAGACGTCCGGCGGTATCGACAATCACCAAGTCATAACCTTTTGCCTTGGCTTCCTGAATGGCGTTCAACGCAATCTGCACAGGATCCTTGCTGTCCAATTCGCTGTACACCGGCACTTCTACCTGCTGTCCCAGCACTTTCAACTGTTCGATAGCAGCCGGACGATACACGTCGCAGGCTACCAGCAAAGGCTTGCGGTTTTTCTTGGCCTTCATCATACGGGCCAGCTTGCCAGAGAAGGTGGTTTTACCAGAACCCTGCAAACCTGACATCAGGATGACAGCCGGACGGTTTTTCAACTCGATTTCTGCCGTATCTCCTCCCATCAGGGTGGTCAGCTCATCGTGTACAATCTTTACCATCAACTGGCTGGGCTTGACCGCTGTCAAGACATTCTGTCCCAAAGCCTTTTCCTTTACCGTATCGGTAAAGTTCTTCGCCACTTTATAATTCACGTCCGCATCCAACAAGGCACGACGGACATCCTTCAAGGTTTCGGCCACATTGATTTCGGTGATTTTTCCTTCACCCTTCAATATCTTAAACGACCGTTCCAGTCTTTCACTTAAATTATCGAACATATATGTTGCTTTTTTATTTATTATCAAAATTTTCCAGCGTGCAAAATTACAAAAAAATCAGTATGCTCAAATCTTTTTATTCTGCCATTTTGCTTTTTTCAGATAAATGAGGCTGAAAGTCAGCATCAATATATAGTAAATGACCTCGGTAGTGAAGCAAATATCCACCGGTGCCTGGAGAATCATACCTACTCCTACCACATAAAGGGCATAGAACACTTGCACACATACTTCAAGCACCAAGGCAGCCTGCGTGTTTCCCGTACCGGATATGCCATTGAAGTACACATTGGCCAGTGAGGAAATCAACATGGCTCCACACACCACATACAAGGCCGATACAGACTCGTGCCACAAGGCTTCTTCATTGGTATAAACCGACAAGATACTTTCAGGAAAAGCGACACAAAGTGCCACACACACCACCATAATCAAAAAAGACATGCGGGCAATCTTATGCAGCAACGTCAATACGCCTGCTACTCCTCCTGCCCCAATCAGATTGCTGACCAGCGTGTTGGCTGAGGTGGACAGCGCCTGTACGGGTATCAGCAACACCACGTACACACTACGCACAATGTTTGCGATTGCCAGCTGCCGCTGTCCCAAACGTTCCAGTGCCATGAAAAAGACAAACCAGATGGCCATGGCCAGAAAATACTGCACCATCGTGAAGCAGGAGATACGCAAGATACGCATCACCATCGCCATGTCGAATTGTCCGAAACGGTTCAATCCGTATTTCTTCAAATCTACTTTATAATAGGTATATAACAGGAAAAATACCAACGAAGAAGCTTCTGCAATGACAGAGGCCAAGGCGGCTCCCCGTACCCCCATCTCCGGCAAGCCCAATTCTCCAAAGACCAATCCGTAGTCCAACACCACATTCACCAGTGCCATGACCACCGCATTCAAGGTCAGTACCTTGGTACGGGTAATGCCGATATACAATCCCCGGAACATGACATTCACAAAGGCAAACAGGAATCCCCAAATACGCCAGACAAAGAATTCATACGTGGCTTCATAAATGGAATCGGAAGCAATCAGCAGGCGAATCAACAGTCCGGCAGAAAAATACATCAGTGCCAACAGGCAGACAGCCATTACGAAGCTGAAAGCCGTGCCTTGCCACATGACCGGTCCCACGGCCCGGTAATTGCCCTCACCGTTACGTCGGGCTATTAGAATCTGTGAACCGACGCTGAATCCAAAAGCAATAGTGTACACACAGATATACAACAATCCTCCCATGGCTGATGCCCCCAATGCGACCTCGCCCACACGTCCTAAGAAGGCCGTATCGGTCACGTTAATCACATTCTGAGCCAGCAAGCCCAGAAAAATCGGATAGGTCACATGCCAGATTTCTTTATTGGTGTACATACGTCAGGAAATAAATTGAGTAAAAACCGCATACTTTTGCAAAGATACACATTTCGCACAAGATGGGAAGGAAAAGACCTGAAATCGCCCCATTCGTTTCAAACAAAACAATTTCATTTAAAATAAATTTTGCACATTTCGTTGGTTCTTGCGCAATTTTAAATTACTTTTGCGGCCTATTTCTAACAAACAACCTATTAAAACGAATGAAGAAAATTCTTTTTCTCAGTGCAGCGACACTGTGTCTTTCCTCTCCGGCTTTTGCGGGAGATTATCTTACGAATACCAACCAGCACGCCGCTTTCCTCCGTATGGTCGCACGAGGAGCTTCCATCGATGTAGACGGTGTGTACAGTAACCCCGCCGGACTTTCCTTCCTGTCTCACGAAGGATTCTATCTGTCACTGACCGGACAAAGTGCTTATCAGACACGCGAAATAAATGCTACGTTCCCACTCTTCCAACAAGCGGACGGTGCCGGAACCAACCGTCAGTACAAAGGAACAGCTTCTGCTCCTCTTATCCCCAGCTTCCAAGGACTCTATAAAAAAGACAACTGGGTGATTTCTGCCAGCTTCGCCATTACGGGAGGTGGAGGAAAGGCCTCGTTCAGCAACGGTCTTCCCATGTTTGATGCCCTGGCCATGGGAATGATCAGCCAGCAGACGGGTGGGAAAGTCACTCCGCAAATGTACGACATCAATACCGCCATGGACGGCAAGCAGTATATTTACGGACTGCAACTGGGATTAAGCTATAAAATCAATAACTGGCTGAGCGTTTTTGCAGGTGGACGAATGAACTACGTAAGCAGCGGATACGAGGGATACCTGAAAGCGCACCTGAAAGAAAACCTGGGTGGCACCCAACTGGCTAACCTGGAACTGAACTGTGACCAAAGCGGATGGGGACTGACTCCTATCCTCGGAATAGATGCCAAACTGGGACGCTGGAACCTGGCAGCCAAATATGAATTCAAGACAAACCTGAACATCGAAAACAAAACCAATGTACTGGAAGTGCCTGCAGGTACTCCAGAAGCTATCATGAAACCTTACGCCGACGGTGAACAGACACCAAGTGACATTCCGGCCTTCCTGAGTGTAGCCGCCGGATACGAAATTCTGCCCAACCTGCGTGCTTCGGTGGAATATCATTTCTTCGATGACAAGCATGCAGGCATGCTGAACGACCGTCAAAAGACCCTGAAACACGGTACACATGAATATCTGGCAGGCCTGGAATGGGACATCACCAAACGGCTGACCGTCAGCGGGGGATACCAACGGACCAATTATGGCCTCAGTGATGAATTCCAGACCGACACCAGCTTCTATTGTGATTCGTATTCCTTGGGCTTTGGAGCAAGAGTAAATCTGACACAGGCATGGAGCATCGATGTGGCTTATTTTTGGACGCACTATGACAAATATACCAAAGAAGTGGCCAGCTACAACGGTACCGGACTCAGTGGAACAGACATATACTACCGTACCAACAAAGTTTTCGGCCTGAGCTTGAACTATAAATTTTAAACTTCTTCCGCTTCGTATCACATGTATCCAAACATTCTTGATACGGAGCGGATTTTTCATATCCGACATCCTCAACCAGACAATTTGTCACATTTTATTTCATTCCACGAAAAAAAGCTACAATCCATTGCCTTTTTCTGCTCTTTTCATATATTTGTGACCTAATTTCCTTACAAACCATTTCAAATATCGAACTATGAGCAAAAAGCTATCGTGGGTACTCTTGTTTGCCCTATTAGGAAGTGTGGCAGTTACTGGATGCACGGATGAAGATCCACAAGAAAATAACCCATCCATCGGCCCCTCCGACAATGACAAAGATACAGATGACGACCCATCTCAAAGCATATCTACCGAAACGTATTATGCCAATATGTTTGGTAAAGACGCGTTAGAGACCTATTACCTATGGAACGAAGAAATCAGTGAAGACCTGAACCGATGGAACATTGAAACCAACAATGACCCTATCGGCACCTTCGACCAGATAAGATATCACGAAGGAGAAAAATACATCGACAAATGGTCCATGCTTACCGATGATATGGCTTCTTTTGAGAATGAAATAAACGGTACGGTCACTACCTTCGGCTGGAGCTTGAGTTTATACGATATCTCAAGTTCTGAAGGAAAAGAACGATACATAGGAGTGGTCAATTATGTATACAAAGATTCTCCGGCTGCCCAAGCTGGACTCAAACGAGGAGATATCCTTCTCACGATGGACGGTAACATCATAAATTCCAGCAATTACCTGAACCTCTATTATGGTAGTACACTGACCGTCACCCTTGGATTATTGGGGTCGGACAATTACATCCACGAACAAAACAAAGAAGTGTCACTTACCGCCGTTTCCATGTATGAGAATCCGGTGATTTGCGATTCCATCTATGAATTCAATGGTAAAAAGGTAGGTTATCTGGCTTATACAGGATTTGACCTGTCATCAATTCCCCAACTCATTGAAATCAGCCGCAAGTTTAAATCAGAGCAGATCAAAGAACTCATCCTCGACTTACGCTACAATGGAGGAGGATATGTGACCACAGAACATGTGCTGGCCTCTCTTTTCGCGCCCCAAAGCGCAGTAACCCAAAAAGAAGTTTTTGAGAAAGAAGTTTATAACAAGCTTTTGACTCAATATTACCAACAAGAAGGCATCGATTTGGAATACCGTTTTGGCACCGATTTTGAGTATCAGGATCAAGACCAAACTGTAACAGTGAGTACCAAGGACGCCAACATCGGACTGGAAAAAATTTACGGACTGATTGGTTCCGGATCCGCCTCCGCTTCAGAAGCTCTTTTGGGAGGACTGATGCCTTACACGCAGATAGAACTTATCGGAAGTCAATCTCATGGAAAATATTGTACGGGAGCCCTACTCCCAGCCAAAGACTTCTACGTGCAATCACCGGCCGAACTCCACAACTGGGGAGCTTATGTCATGATAAGTATTTATCAGAATGCCCAAGGGAAAACACCTTGTATGCCCGACGGCTTGACTCCAGACATTGTCATTGAAGACAATCCGCTCCTACCTTATGCCATAGGCGACGTGAACGAACCGCTGTTAAAGCAGGCACTTATCGAAGCTGGACGTACTTACGATGACGGCACGTCATCTACCACTCTCAGCCGTAGCATGGTTTCCAAGTTCCGTAAACTGCCCCAGGTAGAAAATGTGACTTTTGGGAAACGCATTCTGACATTACCCTCAAAAGCCCCACACAATATACTTATCAGAACAGAGCAAAAATAAAAACATCAGATTCAAAGAAATGGGCAGTTTCCAAATAGAGAAATTGAATAAACTTACTTATAATCTATAAGTTATTACATAAAAGTCTCCTGCTTTTAGCCAGATAAACGAAGGCTGAAGCAGGAGACTTTTTATTTTTAAATTCAATCTATTCAGAGTTTTACCGTAACACGCTGTTTAGAAGCGACTTTATTCTTTTAGGGAATATACCAATCCTTTTCAAAGAATCATTCTTCCCACACCAGATAAGCAGAAATCAGCCAGTGATTCAATTCATTGCCGCTTGCAGGCTGTGCCTCAGGAATACAGACCGTAAAAGTATGCTTGCCGGCCTTTAGATCCTTCAAGCTTATTTCCTCCGGCGTCACATCCGAACCCGGACACCAGTTAGAACGAGACAAGTCGGAAGAAGCCAAAGGTTCTTCCACTTCTTTGGTCTTATAACCGTCTTCACTGATATAAGCCGCCAAACGTTTGATCAACCATACTCCTGTAGCGGGGTTAAAACGACGGAAAGAAGCACAATCATCCCGCCAAGGAATGAAACTATACACCTCCTTGCCATCCACAGAGAGAATATTTCGCTTCTGTACAAATTCATCCCCACCCTCATGACCTCCATGACCGGTAACAATGTATTTCAGACGCACATTCTTTGCATTCTCCGGCAACACGAAATCGGTGGAAACTGATTTGCGCGCAAAAATATCCGGATACGTCTGCCCGATATAATACACCGTATTCATCAAGGGTTCTACATGACGGCGTACCAGCTTTTCGCAAGTCACCGGCGTTTCCTTTACCTTCAGCTCCATACTGGCCACATAACCTTCTTTTGTCCAGGTATCAATAAAAATGCCGACATAGGCTTCTCCTTTCAAGGCCGGATATAAATCGGTGATATCCTGCTCCCATTGCACACATTTCTCCCATTTGGGGATATAGACCGGACGGCGCTTACTGGACAACGAATCATCATTCTCGCTGTAATATCCCACCCCAAATGGCGTCATGAAACGCATCAGTTCAATCGTAGGCAAGTAGTCCTTTCCGGGCACGATTCCCACCATCTTCTCCAATTTCAGGCTGTCGATTTCCGGGAACTTCTTTTTTCCCTGTGCAATACTCAACAGATTGATGGCCGAATGTTTGGGAATCACAAAGCAAGAACCCGACTTATCCCAGCGGTCGCCATTTGAAGCCACCGTCACTTTCACACTCACCGTTACATCCCGTTGGTAATCGGGTATCTGAATCTTCTTCAAAATGATACGCCCGTTCACCAGATGAATGACGCCATTGGCATCAGCCTCAGCGTAATTGGGATACATATCCGATACGAAACGAATATTTTCCTTATTAAACACTGCCAAATTTAAATCTCCCTTGGCCGGAAGTTCCTTATGTCCTGCCGCATAGATATTCATGGCCACGAACAAGGAAACAAACATACTAACTATCTTCATATACTTATAAATGATTATTTTACAACTTCAAAACCTCTCTTGTCCAAATAGGCTTTAAATTTACGAAGGTATTCCTCGTCCGGACCATCAAAGAAAGAAACGCCAGAAGCACCGTTGTTAAAAGCTTCCTCCAACGCCTGCTCGAATGTATTTTTAATATCCGGGAACATCAGCCCCGCATAAATCTTTGCTTTTCCATGAACAGTCTGAACACTTTCCTTGACCGAACGCCCAATCCATTCCGGCCCTTCATAATAAAAGCCATTGTAAATCATCGGGAAATATGCATCGAGTGACCATTCTCCCCAATCCTGACGCACCATCTTACGAGCCATCGACGGACCGGGGAATACAGCTGCAGAGATTTGCTTCCCTTCTGCCTTGAGAGTCCGCGTAATCTTATCCACCACACGCGTAATGGCATCCAAGCGGAAGTTTATCCACGACTGGTCTTCCATCGGATATTTCAATTCCAACGGATCCTTCCCGGACTGTTCCTTAAACATTCTCCGACACACCTCACAATAACAATAATCGTATTCCGGCAATTCCGCTGTCTGCTCAATGCCATAATTCTTCCATAAACTAACCGGAAGCACCACATCCGGAAAACGAACATAATCCAAATGTACTCCATCCACATAAGGCAGATTCGCTTCTTTCAAATAATCGGCAGCCAGATATTCAGCCACACCTTCATGATTCGGACACAAGAAACGATAATAATCCACATAAGCCGGTTTATCGTAGCAAGACTCTCCCTTGCGGTTTACGGCAAACCAGTCGGGATGTGTTTCAAGGACCTCCTTACGGTTCATCGTCCACTTCCAATAATGAGCCTCCAGCCCCGCATCTTTACACATCCGATATGTATTCTCGTCATATCCTTCAAACATGACTCCACTAATACCGCATTCTTTCATCAAGGCAAAATGTTTTTTATAAAACTCATCCCCTTTTTCTTTATTGATACGCATCCAGACCCAGTTTCTCACCTGCCGGGGAGTAATCGCCTCACAAATAAACCGTCCGTTCTGATCCACCACATAACGTATTTTTTCTTTCGGTACGGTTACTGACATGCAGAATGTACGACTGGTAGCTTCTACGGATATTTCCGAACCCACAGGTAAATCCTGCAGTTCCGCATCGGTCAAAAAGAAATTCTCTTTGGCACGCAGATAATTCTTCTCTTTGGCATAATAATCCAGCTGCGCATAAAACATGGCCCACAGCAATTTATAAGCAGCTAAGTTATAGGGATATTTAAATGTATCTGTACCTTTTCCTACCACTTTATCCGAAAGATACAAGAATCCCCATCGGTCGGGCATGTGCATATCAATCCGTCCCGTAGGCATCCATACCCAGTTTTCCTCCCGCTGTCCGGGCTTTAACCACTGCACCCGTGAGAAATTAATACGCCAGTAATTCCCTGCCTTAGCCGGGTTGGAGAAATTTACCGTCAACGCCTTATGAGGTATAGCCATTTCTACCGTCCATTGTTTGTCTTTATCGTCCGACCTGTTCAAAGTTCCTTCACGATGTACAGCCAGTTGCAATCCCGGACAATCCCATTGCACCAGGAAATTACCCCCTGAACGGTAAGGCTTATCCAACATCAAATCGAACATCACTCCCCTTGCATTAGTTTCTATTTCAAAGTAATTCTGCCCATCGCCATCCGGGTCTAAAAATACCTCAAAATCATTATCATAATAAATAATCGTATCCCGCAGACTCAGCTTTGCCTTAATATCTTCTTCCTGCAAAGTGGCAGCCACATAAAGATAGTAATCATCCCACAACATTTTAGCCGATGTATCATAACAAGGCTTAGCAAATCCCTTTCCACTAATATCTACAAAAGAAGAAGTAGGCTGAGCCTTCTGCCAGTCTGCCTCATCCAGCTTCCCATCAATTTTTATTTTTCCATTTGTACGATAGCAGACATAACCTTCGGGCAACGTAAGCATACGCTCGTATCTTGTATATAAATTCTGCGCCCAAAGCTGTCCCACTACTAACAATGCAAACAAACTACCTATTACTTGTTTCCTCATGTTCCTGTTTTTATTAATTACTTTCAATTACCTGCCCTGCTCCCCGATACAATTTAACCGGTCCATCCAACAGTACGGCCACAACGGTTATCTGCGGATCCAGCACACGATCAGGCACATCAATATAAAGATTACCAGGAACCTCACTCCAATAGTTTTTGTTGTAAACCTTATAAGATAACATGGCTCCGTTGCCTACTACCCACACTCGGTTCACCTTGTTCATCAATCCCTTCACTTCAATCGGGCCGTTAGGCTTGTAAGGTAAATACAGATACAGAATATCTCCCCCCTTATTCAAAGTGGTATATCCTTGAAAATGTTCCGTCGGGATACCCGCACGAGTGTCATAAATAGCTTCTTTGTGTTTCTTGGTCCAACGCCCAAATTCCTTCAAGATAGCCACTTGCTCTTCAGGAATGGTTCCATCTTCCTTCGGACCGATGTCCAGCAACAAATTTCCTCCCATACTCAGGCAGTCGACAAACGTACGCAACAAAATAAAAGGAGATTTATAATTGGTATCCGTATGCTGATATCCCCACGAGTCATTCATCGTCATACACAACTCCCAGTATTTATCCTGAGGACGCACAATAGGAACACCCTGTTCAGGAGTCGCATAATCTCCATAACCTTGGATACGGGAATTGATAATCACATTCTTATTATCCGAACGCAACAAATCTACAATGCCCTTTGAATTCCAAGCCTCAGCCGTTTGTTCCCAGTCACCATCAAACCAATACAAATCCGGCTTCCATGTTTTGTTCAATTCCGACAGCTGTGCCATATTAAATTCCACAAAACGTTTCCAACGTACAGAATCATTCGTATAACGCACATCAGTACGTGTCATATTTGGATAATCCGGATGCGACCAGTCCAACAATGAATAATAGAATCCCAGTTTCAACCCTTGCTTACGGACTTCTTTGACAAAAGGACTGATTAAATCTCGTTTTGCCGGTGTACATTTCACCGTACTCAACTCTCCGGCTTTAGTATCCCACAAGGCCATACCATCATGATGCTTGGTCGTAATAACGGTATAACGTGCCCCACTTTCTTTTATCAAATTCACCCAAGCCTTCGGATCATATTTTGAGGCAGTGAAACCATCTTTCTGACTCATATATTCTTCATAAGGCAGATATTTATTGAAAAAAGACCAGCTCTCGGATACCCCTTTCACCGAATAAATACCCCAATGAATAAAAATGCCCAACTTGGCATTTGCAAACCACTCCATCCTTTTTTCCTTCTGCGCATCGACCTGTTCCTTCTCCGGTGTCTGTCCCCAAACTGGAGTCCCCAAAAATCCGAACAAAAGCAACGCTGCAAGCAATTGATTTTTCATGATAATAAAAGATTTAAATTAACAACAAACACTCAAAAATTAATCTTATCCAAGAACCAACTTCCACAGTTTTCCCTACGGAATAAGAAAACCTACATGAGTAAAAAATAAAAATTGGTCTAACTATTCTCAAATATACAGATTTATTATCTGTATATCGGACTCTTCCACCTTATTTTTATTTATTTTTCTCACATTGTATCAAATTTATGCTTAATCAACGAATCCCTCAGATTTTTACGTTGAGCCAAATCATACTCTATGAAAAATGGCAAAACGATGATTATATAACGAAAAGAGGATGCATCATTTTGACACATCCTCGTTTCCCACATCGGCAACCTACATCACGGAAGGTAAGGTAAAGGACATATCCGCACAAGGAATTGTTCATTCCAACAGCGAGAAGGCGACCGTGAGAATGAAGATAACCAAGGACGGGAAAACAGTCTTTGATGAAAGTAAAAGCATTGATCCAGAGAATGGAACCGGAAAGGTCGGTGAACTGAGATACACAACTATAGCCCAATAAACTCACTTCTTTTCGATGACAATATGAAAGAAGAATGTTGGCCAAATGGATATAAATTCGTATCTTTGTACAATTAAAATATTGATAATCAACAATGAAAGTTGACTTCAACAGACTAAAGACAGAAATTTCCCTCCCGGATTTTTTACTGAATCTGGGATGGAAATTTGTGGCCGGTTCCTCAAACAGCTGCCCCAAGATGAGCAATGGAACGCATACCATTGTCATTAAGAGAAACTCACAGAACCAATATACCTACTGGGATGTACACAGTGACAACATCAGGGGAAGAACGATTCTTGACATCATGCAAGAACATCTGCTTGAAACGACTGGGAAGCTGCCTACACTAAGGGAAGTCGGAGAAATCCTTCAGAACTACATCAACACCAACCAGATAACGACTCCACAGAACAGCAGATACGATGTAGGTAACACAAGTCTGGGTGCCGATGAACTGACCATGTACCTGAAACTGCTCAGGCCATACACCGGCAACTACCTTCAGAAACGGGGCATAACGGAAGAAAGCATAAACAGTCCTGTCTTTAAAGATGTCTTTCTGATAAGGGAAGTAAGAAACAAAAATACCATATACAGAAACGTCTGCGTAAAGATGCACAATGACAAAGGTGTTCAGGCAATATCACAGCGAAATGAAACTTTCAAAGGTATCATCGGAGGGAAATTTGACTGCCTGGCCACAAGCAACTATGATAAAAGAAGGCCTATCGATATACTGTACGTCGGCGAATCCATCATAGACTGCATATCCCATTACCAGCTTTGCCATCATGACACAGAGCTGAATCTTGTGTATGTCTCAACCGAAGGGACATTGACCGAAGGACAAATGCAACTGCTACGTATCATCATGCATAAGAACGAGGTCAAAAGTGTTCACACAATCTTTGATAACGACAAGCAGGGATACAAATATACACTATGGCTGGATAACTATCTCAGGGAATCGCAGCATGATGTAGAGCACATGGAGGGCAACGAACTTAAAGATAAGGCATATCAGGTCAGAAATACGGAATTTCCCCAAAGAAAGGACTGGAACGATGACCTGAAAGCAGTTACCATAGAAAAGACCGCCGATTAAAGGCGGTCTTTTTATTATCATACTGAATCTGACAGACAAGGTCAGTCTGCGAGGACTGTATGTCTGTCACACAAGGCCTCTAACAGGAAATCATTCCTTGAAGACACACTGGAAAAAGCAGAGAGTTTAATCCATGATCCTTTTAACGGGTTGAATTGCTTAATAACAAGTTTATTTGAAGGTGACAGGCGAATGACCTTAAAACCGACTTTAGTAAGATTGATAATGTCTGACTTTTTGAGTGGGTCGGTAATATTCAGAATATATTTATAGAAACCCTGTAATATTTCAAGCTGAAACTCTATATCAGAAAGGTTTGAAGACTTTACCTCGACACACCATACCGGTATGTTAGATGCAATCAATCTCTTAAGCAGGAAACAATTATTATCATCTTTGACTATCCGTAAAACAGCAAAGTCTCCCTGGGTTGCAATTTTAAGCAAGTCTTTCGTGCGCATACATAATTCTAAAAGAATATAAACCGATAATAGCAAAGATAAGCATTTGGGCTTTCAAAGACGTTCTTTTTGCTACTTTTTCAATGAAAAAGTAGAAGAACCATCTATAACCTACACTGATAGGTTATAGATGGCCAATTTTTTCTCTTTTGCTCTTCTTACCGTATAAGACGTTCCCCCAAGCGAATGTCCATCCCAATAGGCAATAAGACGGGAAGAATGAGAAATCATATAATCATTACGTTTCAGATAAGCGTAATCGGTGTAGCTATTTGAGATTGTCACCACTTCGTCTGCCTGGCCAAGAATCTCAACATATCTTTTCCTGTCCCCTTCACTGAATAATTTATCCTGTTCCGGAAAAGGCACAACAAGAATCAGAACAATGTCCGGATAGTCATAACGAAGTTTTATCACAGATTCTGCCGCTATTGTGTCAAAGCCCATTGCCCCACCTGCATAAAAAAATCTAACCCCGTCATTATAGCATAACATAATGGCCTCCATCACCTTTTCTGCGGTCCGCTGACGGTCTGTTATGTGTCGGTGTCCGGTGAAAGAAGCGGACAGATGGCGTTGCCATCTGTCCCGCAACTTGCGACAAAAATCAAGACTGGCAGCAGTTGTCTTAAATATCAGTCCATTGTGGGCGATATAAGTATAGAAAAACAAGGTCTCAGTTTGGAAGAGACCTGTTTTTTTTGTTGTATATTCTTCTTTTGGTTTCATATCAGTTATTAAAAACGGTTTTACCTATGAATAATCCCCCTAATACTTCTGCACCTAATTTCTCAATTTTGTTGGCAAAGATTGCGTAAGCAAAACCTTTTGTAAGAATATCATCAAATACTATTACTTTTTTGCCTTTGAAAAAATCTCGGTCAAACTCTATTTCTTGTTTATTGTGGATGTCGTTCTTATCTACATTATCATGCTCGGCTGATTTTTCTCCCTTAACCTTAATATGGTCATAAGCGTTGTACATTCCGCAAAGTTGGCAAACCATTGAAGAAAAGTTCTTGTATCTTTTTTCGTTCTTCTCTGCACTTGAAGCTGGAACACAGGCAAAAATAATATTCTTCGTTTCTGTTCCATAAAGCTGAACTAACTTATTAGCAACCAAATTTGCCACATAAGCAAATGCCTTGCCGTCTTTGAAGTCCCAAATCAACCTTCTGATTTTCCACTCTTCTTGAGTTGCATTTCTGTTCTTTGTCGAAAGGTATGGGTAAAAAGAATACATCATCTTTCGCCACTGCCTGTCCAAACTTGGGTATTTACCGAATGTTGCTGCCATATCCGTATGCTTTAGAGGGTTAAAACTTGAATTATTCT
>ULXU01079600.1_pt1 | contig 26895 bp, 16 predicted proteins | sample 1961521 | NCBI WGS metagenome assembly ULXU01 (sample SAMEA4835845, study PRJEB28245) | human gut metagenome | biome: gut microbiome; material: fecal sample | place: Denmark | collected 2008
AGACGGAAGAGCAAAGAAATCTTATGGATTGGCATATTTCTATGTGTTTCTTTTCGGAGTGAATTCTTCCCTGGTGCTGGCCGGATTTGCAGTATTGGTAATCTGGACGGTATGGGAAGTGGCTGCATTATTTCGGAAAAGATTTTGTGTGCGACAGGGAATTGCCTGGGTGCTGCTGTTGGCGGTATATCTGGCAGAGAATGGAACATTGCTGTCAGAACTGTTGGGCAAGGGAGATGGGGTGATCTCCCATAAGTCGGAATATGTCCTGAATCCGGCAGGTTTTCTGAATCAGTTCTGGACAAATCTGATCCAGGGAGGACAGCACAGTGTGGATTATCATCAATGGATTCCGGTAAGCTTATTGCTGGCTGCGGTGGCTGTATGGCTGTGTCGTCGTGGCAGAAAAGGAGTTGATCAGGAAAACGAAATCACGGAACAGACTGTGCAAAAGACAGACAATAGATGCGGGAAAGCATTGGCAGCATCCTGTGGAGGCATTCTTATTTTCGCATTGGCAGCTGCCTTGTGGGACAGTGCAGCAGGTGTCGGGATTCGTTCCGGCCTGGGCGCATTGAAAGGATTTCAGGGCAATCGGGTGTTATGGCTGAGCCCGTGTCTGTGGTATTTTGCCATGGGCTGCAGTTTGTTACTGCTGTTGGAGTGTTTTCCTGAGAAGCAGGCAGCGGATACGACAGACAGGGAGAGTAACGGTGCTGGCGGAAGAGACGGCAGAGGCAGAAAAGTCCTCGGAGCAGGGATGCTGCTAGCATTGGTAACCGTGTCGTTGACAGCGGTACAGGTCCTGATGGAAAGTAACCTGAAACCCAATGTGCAGAAGTTGATCAACCGTGACTATGGGGCAATGAGTTTTCGGGATTATTATGCTATCGATGTGCTGGATCAGGTACAGCAGTATATCCGCAAAACATACGGTGAGGAGCCGGAGGAATACCGGGTAGTGAGCCTGGGGATAGATCCGGCGGCGGCACTGTATCATGGCTTTTATTGTCTGGATGGGTATTCCAACAATTATGATCTGAACTATAAACATCGGTTCCGTGAGATCATAGCGCCGGAGCTTGCCAAGAGCGAATATCTTACGGATAATTTTGACCACTGGGGAAACCGCTGTTATCTGTTCAGTGCGGAATGCCCGGGGTATTATACCGTGCAAAAAGGTGGCTTTTATTTTCAGGATTATGAGATCAATGCGGAAAGTCTGGCTGAACTGGGAGGAAAATATCTTCTGTCCGCTGCTTACATTGATCACAGCGAAGATACAGGACTGGAGCTTTTGCGGCAGGAGCCCTTTGAGACGGAAGACAGCTATTACCGCATTTACCTGTATGGCGTGAAAGGAAAGTAACAGGGAAGACTGTATGAAAAAACAAACCGGAGAAAATCAGTGGAAAAAAATATTGCCGGAGTTTCTGGCGGTGCTGCTTTGTCTGCTGCTTATGGGAATCGGCATCAGCCAGAAGGAAGGCTATCATATGGATGAACTTCTGAGCTTTGAACTGGCGGATGCCAGGTACAATCCATGGATTGTGCCTACACAGCCGGTGGGAAGACTGGCAAAGTTTGTAGACGAAGAGATCCGGGGAACTACGTTGTCTGCGACCGTGGGAAATCTCAAAGATACTATCATGGATGTGCTGAAAAACCGTGGCAGCAGTAAGCTGTTGTCCTACAAAGCCGATGTGTATGAGGAACCGGTCTGGATCACGGACAAACAGTTCCGGGATTATGTCACGGTGGACGGAAGTGATGCTTTTGATTATCTGTCCGTGTATTTTAATGTAAAGGACGACAATCATCCGCCGGTACATTTTATGCTGCTGCATACCATGAGCTCCATTTTTCAGAAGACGCTTTCCCCACTTTTGGGCTGTGCCATTAATCTGATCAGCCTGGGCATCACATTGTGGCTGTTGCTGCGACTGGGCAGGCAGTTGACAGATGTGTTTTTACCGGGAATGGATGGACGATGGTTGGGAATGACGGCGGTGCTTTTATACGGTATGAGTACGGGAGCACTGGCAACGGTACTGCTGATCCGTATGTATGGTTTGTTGTCCTGCCTATGTGTAGCGCTTCTTTCCATTCATGTGGAAAAATGGAAGAATCAGGAATTTGACAGGAAGAACAAGGGATTGACCGCCGTTACAGTGCTGGGATTTTTGACACAGTATTTTTTCCTGTTTTATTGTCTGCTGCTGGCGGCAGTTACTGCAGCCGTGCTTATGCAGAGCCGGAGAAAAAAAGAGTTGTGGATCTACATCAGATCCATGGTGACGGCTGCAGTGATTGGACTTTTTCTGTTTCCGTTTGCCATTGCAGATGTGTTTTCCAGCAGCAGGGGTACGGAGGCGCTGGGAAATCTGGCATCCGGGTTCCGGGGATATGGGGAGAGAATCCTGACCTTCGGTAAAATTCTGGCGGAGCGGACGGTAGGAATACCGTTACTTGTGGGTGGCTGTATAGCAGGATTGGTATTGCTTGTCATGTGGCTGGTCCGTGTTATCCGCAGATGCAGAGTGCAGGGAGAACGGGTGCCTGCCGCAGAAGCGTCCCGGATCAGTGTGGGAGCGATCGTTGCGATCCTGACGATTCCGGTAACAGGATATTTCCTGCTGGCTTCCCGGATGTCACCTTATCTGGTGGATCGCTATATTATGCCGATTTTTCCTTTTGTGTCACTGCTGTTGGCCCTGCTGCTGTGCTGGTTTGGCAGAAAAATATCGGAAATCTCCGGATGGAAAACAAGAAATGCAGCATTGTGCATGCTTGCTGTGATCTTGCTTGTGCAGGGAATGCGGCTCATTGATTACGATGGGGAATATCTCTACAAAGGTTACAGACAGCAGGAGCAGCTGGCGGAGGCATATGCTTCGGATCCCTGCATCTGTGTTTATGTGGGAGTGGGATATTATGAGAACCTGCCGGAATTCATGCACTACAGTAAGACATTGTTACTGACAGAGCAGGAACTGGAAAATCGTGAAAATACGGAATCTCTGGAGGCACTGGATCATGTTGTGGTAATGATCAAGCCTGGTGTGGAGGAAGCTACTGCTTTGAACACCCTGCAGGAAAAATATGGATTCTTCCTGGAGGAAACGTTGATGTCATCCGGTGTGCACGGTGACAGTATCTATTTGCTGGGTAAGAAGTAATGCGGCAGTTGTTTTGCGTGTGATAAAGTGAAAGATGGAAACGGAGTAAAAAATGATTGCAGTTCGTATGATATGGCTGATCCTGTTACTGACGGCAGTGCCGGTCTGGATAGGAAATTGTCTCATAAGTGTGGATAAAAACCGGAAAAATATGATATTTATGTGGATCAGCGGACAGATGATTCTCTGGGCGGGATTCCAGATGATCTGTGTGCCCATGATTCTTCTGAGACAAAGCTTTTCTATGGTGACGATAGCTTTTTCTATGTACGGAGCGGCATGGCTGATTCTGGCAGCTGGCTGGTATCTGCGCAAAAACAGAGGGAAGAAGCTGACCATGGTATCAGAAAAGCCGGAGCGTAGAACGATGGTATTGTGGGCGATATTTTTTGTGTTGTTATTGCTGCAGCTGGTTCTGGCGGTCGTTATGGTCTATAACGATGGAGATGATGCGTATTATGTGGCACTTTCGGCGGCAACGGAGAATTCCGGAGAAATGTATCAGAAGCTTCCTTATACCGGGCTGACAACGAAACTGGATATACGGCACGGCCTGGCACCGTTTCCCATCTGGATTGCCTGGCTTACAAGAATGACCGGACTTCCGGCAGTGGTAATAGCGAAAACGATCTTGCCTTTGGCACTGATTTCTATGACTTATGGTGTGTTTTATTTGATCGGCAGCAGGATTTTATGGGCCGGGAAGGAAAACAGCAAGTGGACGCTTCCGGTGTTTCTGATCTGCACGGAAGTGCTGGTACTTTTTGGAGATTATTCTTTTTATACGGTGGAAAATTTCATGATTGCCCGGAGCAGACAGGGAAAGGCGGCACTTGGAAGTATTTTGATTCCCATGATTTTTTTCCTGTTGTTGACATTGATGCACAGACTGCAGGAGGGTCAGCGGATCGCTCCGGCATTCTGGCTTCTTCTGGGAGCGGTGATGGTATCCTGCTGCCTGGCCAGTACCATGGGAGCCCTGCTGGCATGCATACTGGTGGGAACCGCCGGGATCTGCGGAGCAGCCGGTTATAAGAACTGGAAGATTCTGCTGCCGCTGTGTGCCTGCTGTGTTCCCTGTGTGATCTATGCGGGAATCTATCTGGTGCTGGGATGAGAGGAAAGCGGAATTCCCGATGGAATGCTTTCGCTGACCCGAAAAGCAGCATGTAGAGGTTGACGGATTCAGGTTTACAGATTGTGGAAAGACATGAGGAGTAAGATGGAAGCTTTGAGATTGTTTCAGGAATATATGGGGACAGGTTTGATCATGATCTGGTTTCTGGTAAGTCTGTTGTATTTGTGGATTACGGAGAAAAGAAAGCATATCCGGATCATGTTCCTTTATGTGCCATTGTTATTACTGTTGATCTTTTTTAATCCGTTTGTGTCGCATCTGGTGTCCAGTCTAGCGGACGGAGAGATTTATTACCGTATTTTGTGGCTTTTGCCGGTAACCCCTGTGACTGCCTATGCTGCGGTTACATTTTGTGGAAAACTTTCCGGTTACAAAAAGTATGTGGGGATATCTGCAGCAATCATTGTATTTATGATATCCGGCAGCCTGATTTATCAAAACCCACATTTTCAAAGAGCAGAGAATGTCTATCATGTACCCCAGAGTGTAGTAGATATCTGCGATGCCATTGAAGTGCCAGGGAGAGAAGTCATGGCTGCATTTCCCGGAGAACTTCTGCAGTACGTGAGACAGTATTCCCCGGTGGTATGTATGCCTTACGGACGGGATATTGTTGTCAGCAGATGGACAGTGCAGAACGAACTCTACGACATCATGGAACAGGAAACCATAGATGCCGGAGAATTGGCAGATGAAGCCAGAAACCAGCAATGTGTATACCTTATTCTTTCAGAGGATAAAAAAATCGTAGGCAAGATGGAAAATCAGGAATTTGAAGAATTTGGAAGAATGGATGGATACGTGATCTATAAAGATGCAACAGTGGATTTGTATTACTTTTTGAAATAAATGTGGGGATGGTTGCCAAAAGCCGGACGAACTCCTGCTGTACCTTTCTTCTGCCTAAGGGCACAGATGTTAGAATCAAGCTTCTCTGTGCCCTTAGGCCTTCAAGATGTGGGCACCATATACAAGATTTGATAAATGCGCCCCGCATATCAAAGATTAACGGGGTTTTATTGACTAAACATGATGATTACGCCCCACATATCAAAGATTAATGGGGCTTTATTGGAAAAAATTGATGATTGCGCCCCATGGATCATATTCAATTTACTGAATCTTTAAGGTCAATTTTCCTGCGAAGCATAATCCTTGGCGTAGTAATTCAGAAAATATTCAAAGCGCTTGGCAATGAGTTCACGGCCCTTTACGTTCAGGTGCAGGTTGTCGCTAAGGTATTCATCTGCATTATCTTCGGTGACGCTGCCGTACAGGTTATCCATAAAGGACACGCTGTGGATATTGGCAGAGTAGCATTCCTTGATAACATAGGTGGACAGAACATCCCTGTTATTGTAAATGTAAATATCAGAGCTTACATAATCTCCACTTTCCTCATCAATTGCATAGGCGTAAGTAGGAGACATTACAATAATACGAATGTCTGGGTAATTACCCTGCAAAAGTTCAATGCTTGCTTCCAGATTGCCGGTAAACTGCATGGGGTCTGTGGGATTCTCATCACTATACATGGCATGCCCCATGAGATAATCGGAAGCATCATACATAATTGCAATCGTATCAATCGTGTTGAAGTCCAAAGTCTTAAGCGTGTTTACAACTTCCTCAGCTTCGGGAGGCGTGTTGTCACCCAGGGACTGGGCTGCATCGCTGTAGTATCCGTCCAGGGGAGCACCGCAGGCAAGACTCACCAGCCAGTACAGACAATAAGCATCCATAGGAGCATAGGACGGATCGTAATTCAACCGCTGTGCAGCCAGATAACTTCCACTGATAGAACAGTTGTAAACGGTAGCACCGGTTTCTTTTGCAATCAGACTGGCAAGGCTGTCGGAGGAATCCCGGTCATCTGCAAAAGGAGCATTTCCGAATAAAACAATATTGGAGGCTTCGTTAATTATCATTTGGCCGTTTTCATCTGTCAGCGGAAGAATGGAATCCCAGCTGTCATCATAGGATCCCTGTCCGTCTTTGAAAATTTCAGACTGGCTGATCTTCTGTCCCCAGTGGGTAAGACGGTAGCCTAAAACACTTATAACTACGACAAATACCAGCGCAAACAGAACATGAAGATTGAAAAAACGCCGAATTCCGGAAGCAGATGAACGTCTGCCCACTTTGTTTTCTTCATACGTCTCTGATTCCTTCAGGTCATCTGACTCTTCAAAGTCATCGGGTGCTTCCGATATTTTGCGGGAAGAGGCCTTGCAGCGGGAATTGCCATTACCGTCTGCAACAGAATTGCTATGCAAATTACCAGAATCTGTGTCTTGCACATTTTCACTTTCAAGATCTACAATTTCAATATCCGGTATGTCATTTACTGGGATACTATGGTTGTTAAAATTCTGTTTCATGTATTCTCTCCATTTCAAGTAATTCCTTAAGATAATGTGGTAAAAAGAGTTATTCTGATTTTACTATTATACGAAAAGAAAGTCCACAATATTAGAAAGATTTAAGAAATTCTGAAGAAATGGGTCAATACCTTGATGTGAGTAAGAGACAATGATATAATGTTACAGAATTATTACAATGAAGAATGATAACTTAGAAGGGATAAACAAGATGAAAAAATTATTTAACCATACAAAACGCCCGGATCGCAGTTGGGAAGAGGACGTGCGGGATGGTTACGATTGGGACGAGGAACAGGACAGCGAAGAATATTACGCTGACGAGGAGGAGTACACCGGAGAAGACAGCGGTGAGTATTATGCCGAGGAAGAGGAGTACACCGGAGAAGACAGCGGTGAGTATTATGCCGACGAGGAGGAGTACACCGGAGAAGACAGCGGTGAGTATTATGCCGAGGAAGAGGAGTACACCGGAGAAGACGGCGGAGAGTATTATGCTGACGAGGAGGAGTACACCGGAGAGTATTACACTGAGGAAGAAGAGTACACCGGAGAAGACGGTGGAGAGTATTACGCTGAGGAAGAGGAGTACACCGGAGAAGATGGCGGAGAGTATTATGCTGACGAAGAGACATATGAGGATTACGACGATTACGAGGAAGAGGTAGCTCCCAAACGGTCCTCCAACAGAGTTTCACAGAGAAAGACATCCCATAAAAAGAGAAAGAAGACCGGTCTGTGGACGAAATTTCTGAATATGAGCACCATGGATCGTATTATGGCGGCTACAGGTGTGGCAGTATTGATCCTGGCAATTGTTACGGGAAGTGTATATGCCAGTGCACGCATTGTTGAGGAACAGGTCTCTGAGTTAGCCAGTGTCGGAACACAATTGGATGGAATTCAGATGATCGGTGAACAGGGACTTCTGGCGGTAGCAGATGCACAGATGGCGAAGGCTGCCGCAGCAACTGTTGTAGAAGAAGAGCCTGAAGAACAGAAGGATTACAATGAAGCCGAGTACACCAACGGTGCAGAGGTATCTTTGGAGCTGATTTCTGTACAGAAGGATCTGAAAATCAAGTTCAATAACAAAAAGACCGGAAAACTGATATCTAATGTACCGTTCAGCGTGAGTATCACAGATCCCAACGGCAAGTCTGAGACCTGGACGGATGATGATATGGACGGTATCATTTACAAAAAGGGTATCACCCCCGGTAATTATACCGTAGCAGTAAATACTCTGAGTGATGAAAAATATAAAGATTATACATTGCCTTCCGGAACGCAGAAGGTAGAAGTGAAAAAGGATATTGCCTATAAAAAGGTTGATGTCTCCAATGAGATCAAAAAGGAATCCGAGGTCAATGCAGCAAAGGAAGATACCAAGAAAAATGAAACTGTAGTAGAGTCCACGCTGCAGGATACTGTGCAGTGGGTAGCAAGCACTTCTACTGCCAATACTTACAAAGAAGTGTCTAAAGATACGATTACGAATCCGGAAACTGTAGCATATAGCGGTAAATTCCTGCGTGTGGCAGGGACAGCAGTGCAGACACAGCCCGGTGGTGACGGAACCGGAACGGGTTCTGCGGAGGGAGAAACCACCCAGGTACCGACCACAACGGCAGAACCGACAGCAACTCCGGAGCCTACAGCAACGCCTACATCTACACCGGCAGCGACAGCAACTCCGGAGCCTACGGCAACACCCACACCGGAACCGACGGCGACACCTACGCCGACTCCGACGCCGACTCCGACAGCAACACCGACACCCACGCCGACCCCGACAGCAACACCTGCCTGGACGGTCAATATTGACAAAGCGGCATTGACTACGTATCCGAATTCCGAAACAACAGTGAATGTTACCGTAAATGGCGCTGCTGTAAATGGTACGGTAACAGCGGCAGTGACCGATGGAGATAAAGACTGTGTTGAAATAAAGATTAACGGAAATGCTGTTACGATCAAAGGTCTGAAAGCCGGAAGTGTAACAGTGAAAATATCATATACTGACGGAACCAGAACTGTGGATGCCGACACAAAGTGTACAGTAACAGTAAAAGCTTCCAATCCCAGAGAAGATAGAGTCACGAAGCTGAAGGATAAGAGCGGCCAGCAGTTGTACGTTCAGGAGGGTGACAGCTATCGTGAAGCGGTTTATGCAGACTATTTCACAGCAGCTAAATTTTTTGTCAAAGGCGATATCAAGTATACCGGATGGCAGACACTGGACGGAAAGGTATATTTCTTTAACGCAGACGGCAATAAGGTCACCGGGGAACAGGTCATTCAGGGTGCAAAATACAATTTTGCCAGTGACGGCTCTCTGGTAGTCGGTTCCGGAACTATGGGAATTGATGTGTCCAAGTGGAATGGCAGTATTGATTGGAATGCTGTTAAGAATTCCGGAGTAAGCTATGTGATCATTCGTGTGGGATATCGTGGTTCTTCACAGGGAGCCCTGATTGATGATCCTACATTTAAGACCAATATCAAGGGTGCGACCGCAGCAGGATTAAAGGTTGGCGTATATTTCTTCACACAGGCGGTGGATGAAGTAGAAGCGGTACAGGAAGCATCCATGGTCATTGACCGTATCAGTGGTTACAGAATTTCTTATCCCGTATTTCTGGATGTAGAAAGCAGCGGCGGCAGAGGAGATAAGATTGATGCGGCAACCAGAACTGCTGTATGTAAGGCATTCTGCAGCACCATTCAGAATGCAGGTTACACCGCCGGTATTTATGCCAACAAGACCTGGCTGAACAACAAAATGGATGCCGGAGCCCTGGGTAGTTATAAGATCTGGCTGGCACAGTATGCGGCAACCCCCAGTTATACCGGACGTTATGATCTGTGGCAGTACAAATCCACCGGAAAAGTCAGCGGTATCAGCGGAAATGTGGACCTCAACCTCAGCTACCTGGGATATTAAGATTTGCAATAAAGCCCAGACCGACTGCTTGCAGGCAGGGCGGCAGCCCGGAATGCGAATGTGTGTCACGGATCCGTGAGCACGAAGTGCGTAGGAGCCGTGTTGATATCCAGGTTATTTTATGGTAAAATATCCTTATCTATAGCATAAAATGTGCGCCATGCACAGAACGGAGAAAAAATGAGAACTTATCTGGTAACAGGCGGAGCCGGTTTTATCGGTTCCAACTACATTCACTACATGTTTAAGAAATATGACAACGAGATCCGCATCATCAACGTGGATGCCCTGACCTATGCAGGAAACCTCGAGAACCTGAAGGATGTGGAAAAGCGTGAGAACTACACCTTTGTCAAGGCAAATATCTGTGACAAGGATGCCATCAGCAAAATTTTTGCAGAGAATGATATCGACCGTGTGGTACATTTTGCAGCGGAAAGCCATGTAGACAGAAGTATCCGTAACCCGGAGATTTTCGTACAGACCAATGTACTGGGTACGGCAGTTATGCTGAACTGCGCCAAGGCGGCCTGGGAGCTTCCTGACGGCAGCTTCAAGGAAGGCAAGAAGTTCCTGCATGTATCCACGGATGAAGTCTATGGCTCTCTTCCCGATGATGACAATGCGTTCTTCTATGAGACCACACCCTATGATCCCCACAGCCCTTACTCTGCAAGTAAGGCAAGTTCGGACATGCTGGTAAAGGCATATATGGATACCTATCATTTCCCTGCCAACATCACCAACTGTTCCAACAACTACGGACCTTATCAGTTCCCTGAGAAGCTGATCCCGCTGATCATCAACAATGCATTGCACGGCAAAAAGCTTCCGGTATACGGTGACGGTAAGAATGTCCGTGACTGGTTATACGTAGAGGATCATGCCAAGGCAATCGATATGGTACAGGAGCAGGGAAGACTGTTCCAGACCTACAACATTGGTGGACATAATGAGAAGCAGAACATCGAGATCATCCACATCATCATCGAGACCCTGCAGGAGATGCTGCCGGATTCTGATCCCCGCAAGGCTCATATCAATAATGACCTGATCACTTATGTAGAGGATCGAAAGGGCCATGACAGAAGATATGCCATTGCACCGGACAAGATCAAGGCAGAGATCGGCTGGTATCCCGAGACCATGTTCAAGGAAGGCATCCGCAAGACTATTGCATGGTATTTCGAGCATGAAGACTGGATGAACAATGTGACCAGTGGTGATTACCAGAAATATTACACTGAGATGTATGAAGAAAAGTAAAGAATACCTGTCAAATGGGAACGATGAACGTCGTTCCCATTCGGTGTGTTAAAAAACAAGTAAAAGAAGCCCCCTAAAGGGCAGATCGGAGGACGATATGAAAGGAATTATACTGGCGGGAGGTTCCGGAACCAGACTTTATCCCCTGACAAAGGCAATATCCAAGCAGATCATGCCTGTCTATGACAAACCCATGATCTATTATCCCCTGTCCACACTGATGCTGGCAGATATCAGAGAGGTGCTGATCATTTCCACCCCCAGGGATCTTCCTGTATTTAAAGAGCTGTTAGGAGACGGCAGCCAGCTGGGCATGCATCTGGAGTATGCGGTGCAGGAGCAGCCCAGAGGACTGGCAGATGCCTTTATCATAGGTGCTGACTTCATCGGAAATGACAGAGTGGCACTGGTACTGGGAGACAATATTTTCTACGGACAGAGTTTCTCAGCAGTACTGCGGAGAGTGGCAGCCAGAGAAAAGGGTGCAACGATCTTTGGTTACTATGTACGTGACCCCAGAGAGTACGGTGTGGTAGAGTTTGACGAGAACGGAAAGGCACTTTCCATTGAGGAGAAGCCGGAGCATCCCAAGAGCAACTATGCGGTACCCGGACTGTACTTCTATGATAATGATGTAGTGGAGATCGCAAAGAATGTAAAGCCTTCTGCAAGAGACGAAATTGAGATCACCAGCATCAACAATGAATACTTAAACCGCGGAACCCTGCAGGTAGAGACTCTGGGAAGAGGTTTTGCATGGCTGGACACCGGTAATCATGATGCTCTGTTGGATGCTGCAGATTTCGTGGCAGCGTTCCAGAAGAGACAGGGACTGTATATTTCCTGCATCGAAGAGATCGCATTCAAGCGCGGATTCATTGATAAAGAGCAGCTGTTGGCGCTGGCAGAGCCGCTGCTTAAGACCAATTACGGAAAATATCTGGTAGAGGTAGCAAATGGACTCTAAGCTGCGAAAGATGGTGATCATGGCCTCTATGGCAGTGATTCTGCTGATTGCGCTCTTTGTGATGTATGTCAACAGAGAACAGTTCACAAATACTCCGGGACAGACCGGTGGTGCGCAGGGGCTGGGCGCAGCGGATACGGCAGCATCTGCAGCAGACAGCACCGCAGAAGAGCAAATTGCGGGAAACGGTCAGATCGGCAATGACCTGAAAGCATTTTTAAAAGACAATACTTTTTTTGATCAGGATGTAAATCCTGTGTTAGAGGCCGCAAAAGACAATAGCAATCGATTGTCTCTGGTAGCTACCTCTGTGGAAAAGGATCTGCGCATCCAGATTGTGGACAATGAAGGAATCCCTGTGACCGGCGAGAGTTTTTATGTGCGTCTGGACAGCATGGGAGATTATAAGGATCTGGATCAAGATGGCATCATCTATATCGGGGATCTGGATTCCGGAGACTATTATATTTCGCTTCTTCCCATCGAAGGATATAAGGTGCCGGTCAGCGAGACCAGAGTGCATGTCAAAGACAAGGTGGAATATCTTGCGATCGATGATATTTCACTGTTGATCAAAACAGAGGATGAAGTGGATGCGGACGCCGAAGATAGTGCGGTAGCAGGAGCACTGGCGGATGCGGATAAGACAGAAATACAGCAGCTGCAGACTACATCCGGCACCTCCAAGGTCGGTATTGATGTCTCCAAGTGGAACAAGGAGATCGACTGGGATAAGGTAAAAAATGCAGGCGTGCAGTTTGCCATTATCCGTGCTGGCTACCGCGGCTCCGTGACCGGAAGTCTGGTGGAGGATCCATATTTTGCTGTCAATATGAAAGGTGCAGAAGCAGCCGGTATTCCGGTGGGGGTGTATTTCTTTACCCAGGCGGTGGATGAAAAGGAAGCAGTGGAAGAGGCATCCGCAGTCATCGAACTGATCAGAGATTTCAAACTGACCTATCCTGTCTTCATTGATACGGAAGGCGCAGGAGGAAACGGACGTGCAGACGGTCTGGATGCCGAGACCAGAACGCTGGTGTGCGAAGCATTCTGCCGTACCATAGAAAATGCGGGATATACCGCCGGTGTATATGCCAGCAGGAACTGGTATAACAATAATCTGCAGACGGCGAGACTGGAAAATTATCATATCTGGCTTGCGGAATATCGCAGTGTTCCGCTGTATCAGGGATATTACAAGACCTGGCAGTATACTTCCCACGGAAAAGTGGACGGTATCGAGGGCAGAGTCGATATGAACATAACCTATGAGTAACGATTCGGGGTAGTTCTGAATCACTAATAAAAATAAAGAGTGAGGAAAAAATAAATGGGCAAGATAACAGTAGAAACCTGTGAAATTGAGGGACTTAAAATTATTACGCCGACGGTGTTTGGGGATGCCAGAGGATATTTTATGGAGACTTATAATTACAATGATTTCAAGGCGGCAGGCATTCCGGAGGTGTTTGTACAGGATAATCAGTCTGCTTCCAAAAAAGGTGTGCTGCGCGGCCTTCATTTTCAGAAACATTTCCCTCAGGACAAGCTGGTAAGAGTGATCCGCGGCGAAGTGTATGATGTGGCGGTGGATCTGAGAGAAGGATCCAAAACTTTCGGTCAGTGGTACGGAGTGCTTCTGTCTGAGGAAAATAAGAAGCAGTTCTTCATTCCGAAAAATTTCGCACATGGTTTCCTCGTACTGTCCGATTATGCGGAATTCTGCTATAAATGTACTGATTTCTATCATCCCGATGATGAGGGCGGTATTGCCTACAATACACCGGATATCGGTGTGGAATGGCCGATTCCCGAAGGTATGGAGCTGATTCTTTCCGATAAGGACACCAAATGGGGAACACTAGAGCAGTACATGAAGGAAAAAGAGCATGAAAGTAAGCGTGAAAGTAAGTAAGAAAACGGGGATTTCCCTGTTTATAACGGTCGCAGTGATTATGGCGGCAATTATCATATTCCATGAAAATCCGGGTCCGGAAGCAGATCAGCAGCAGGAACTGGCGAAAAAGATCATCTCATGTGTGGTGATCGTGGCGTCGTGCCTTGCCTTTATCCGCTGGTATGATAAATTTACCAGTCTGCCGGTAGAACTGTTCCAGAACAGGCATCTGATCTGGAAACTGGCAAAAAATGATTTTAAAAAGAGATATGCGGGATCTTACCTGGGAGCCGTGTGGGCCATGGCTCAGCCGGTAGTTACGGTTGCCATGTACTATATCGTGTTTGACAAGATCATGGGAAATACCAATACGCCCCTGCGGGAAGGGGTGGAGGTTCCGTTTGTGCTTTTTCTGACAGCAGGACTGGTGCCATGGTTCTATTTCAGTGAGGCACTGAATAACGGAACCAATGCGCTTTTGGAATACAACTATCTGGTGAAAAAGGTAGTATTCAAGATCAGTATTCTGCCGATCATTAAGATCATAGCAGCTACTTTTATTCATTTATTTTTTGTATGCCTGTTACTGATCGTGGCAGCTATTTACGGCTATTATCCTACCATCTATACCACGCAGATCATCTATTACAGTTTCTGCCTGTTTATTTTTGTGCTGGCACTCAGCTATACGACCTGTTCAGTAGTGGTGTTTTTCAGGGATCTGTCACAGATCATCAGCATCGGATTACAGATCGGCATGTGGGCAACTCCTATTTTGTGGAATCTGGATGCATTGTCCGATACCTGGATCATCATTTTGAAGCTGAATCCGCTGGTGTATATTGTGAACGGCTACCGCAGCGCAATTTATGAGAAAGAATGGTTTTTCCAGGATTTCTTTTCGACTATGTATTTCTGGATCGTGACAGTGGTACTGTTCGGCCTGGGAGCTGTGACTTTCAAACGACTGAAGGTACATTTTGCAGATGTATTATAAGATGTGTCATGGAAGGAAGATTTATATGGGGAGGAACTGCATGACGGAACTGTTTTGGGGGAAACAGAAAGGGTAAATGGATATGAAGGCTGCATGTGAAAAATTCAAAAAGATAGGTCTGTGGAAACCCGGAAAAGTCGTGCTGGCATTGGGATGCCTGGGGCTGTTGTTCCTGACCCTGATTCCGCTTGTACGACTGACGGTATTTGCTGCACCGTATTACGATGACTATAATTTCGGACAGTTTGCCAGAGCGGCAATGATTCAGCAGCAGTCAAAATGGGCGGCAATTTCAGGAGCGCTGGATTGTTCCAAAACCCAGTGGTATGCATGGCAGGGAACCTATTCGTCCATCTTTTTCATGACATTGATGCCTGCAATCTGGGGAGAACAATATTATTTTCTCGGATTGCTGTTTATTATTTTATTGCTTTTGGCGGGAACTCTTGTATTTACCGGAGTGATACTGCGGAAGGTGCTGGGAGCCGACAAATGGATCAGCCTTGCAGTACAGGCGCTGATCACGACAGCGGTATTTATGTTTATTTATTCCGCACAGACCGGATTCTACTGGTATAACGGCGGAATTCACTATGTAGGGATGCATGGCTTCGGCCTGTTGTTTTTATCTGCGGCCATCTGTCTGGAGAGAGCAAAAGGGAGGATATCCACCGGATTACTCTTTACGGTATCGGTAATTCTTGCGATGATCACCGCAGGAAGTAATTTTGTTACGGCATTACAGGGACTTTTAAGTCTGTTGACGATTCTTCTGGTAAGTGTTGTGATGGAGCATCGCAGACAGGGACTGTGGCTTTTGCCATCTACGCTGGTGTATATCATAGGCTTCGGACTGAATGTAGCGGCGCCCGGAAATGCTGTAAGAGCGCGTAACTATGTGGGCTGGGGATACAGCCCGCTGGAATCTATCGCCAGATCTTTCCTGGAGGCTGCAAAGCATATTCCGGAGTACACCGGTCTTATCATACTGGCAGTCATGATCCTGCTGGTGCCTATGATCTGGCAGATGCTTAAGACAGTAACCTTTCAGTTCCGTTATCCCGGTGTGGTATTGTTATGGTCCTTTTGTATGTATGCAACCGGCTATACCCCCAGTCTCTATTCCCTGGGACATGCGGGGTTGTCCAGAACGCTGAACGCAGTAAAGATTACGTATTTACTGCTTCTGTTTCTGAATGAGATCTATTGGTGCGGCTGGTTGAAACGGAAATTAGAAAAGGGAACGAGGCACGAGGCTGCAAAGCGACTGCTTGCGGCAGACGGCGGAGCGGTCTGGTGGTTTTATGGCATCATGGGTATTGTCTGTCTGGTAATTTTCAGTGTGTCACCCAATCAGGCAGGACATTATTCGGCGTACGGGGCATATTATTATGTGCACACCGGGGAGGCGAACAATTTCCATGAGCAATATCTGGAACGGGTGGAAAGTCTGTCCGGAGACGATAGAGATGTTACGCTGACGGCATACCGCTATCAGCCATGGTTTTTGTATATGGGTGATATTACCGAGGATCCGACAGATGAAAGAAACCGGTCACTGGCCATGTGGTATGATAAGGACAATGTGACACTGGTAAACGAGGATTAGAAATCTATGCAGGAAAAGAAAAAACTGGCCATTGAAGTAGACAATGTCCAGAAAATCTATAAATTATATGATAAGCCTTCAGACAGAATGAAAGAAGCTTTTGGCTTTGGAAAAAAGAAAAAGCACAAGCTTCATTATGCCCTGAAGGGTGTGGATATGAAAATATACCAGGGAGAGACCGTAGGCATCATCGGTACCAACGGTTCCGGTAAATCCACGATCCTGAAGATCATTACCGGTGTATTAAATCCCACTTCAGGAAGAGTGCTGGTAAACGGACGTATTTCTGCCCTGCTGGAGCTGGGTGCCGGCTTCAATATGGAATACAACGGCATTGAAAATGTGTATCTGAACGGTACCATGATGGGATTTTCCGAGAAAGAGATCGAGGCAAAACTGCCGGAGATCTTAAGCTTTGCGGACATTGGCGACTATGTCTATCAACCGGTGAAGACTTATTCCAGCGGTATGTTTGTGCGTCTGGCGTTTGCTGTGGCTATCAATATCGAACCGGAGATCCTGATCGTGGATGAGGCACTGAGTGTGGGAGACGTCTTTTTCCAGGCAAAGTGCTATCATAAGTTCGAAGAATTCAAAAAAATGGGTAAGACCATTGTATTTGTCAGTCATGATCTGAGCAGCATCAGCAAGTACTGCGACCGCGTATATCTGCTGAATCAGGGAAATATCCTGGGAGAAGGCAGTCCCAAGGCTATGATCGATACCTATAAGCGGGTTCTGGTGGGGCAGTATGACGGACCGGAGAGCGAAGGGGAAGAGACAGCAAGCCTGTTGGATGATGTAGATCTGCAGCGGGCAGCGGCAAAGTCTGCCGATGAAAAGGGAAAAAATGTATCAGACGCTTCGGCAGAGGCAAAGGGGCAGAATCCCAATGTGCTGGAATATGGTACCAAACAGGCGCAGATCGAGGACTTTTATATTACGGATGACAGAGGCGTACCAACCAATGCCATTTTAAAGGGCAGTATGTTCACGATTCATATGAAAGTGCGTTTTATGGAACATATCCCGGCACCGATTTTTGCGTTTTCCGTAAAAAATGTCATTGGCGTGGAGATCACGGGTACCAACACCATGATAGAAAAAGCCTTTTTGGACAGTGTGGAACCGGGAGATGTGAAAAATGTGACATTCACGCAGAAGATGAATCTGCAGGGTGGAGAATATCTGCTGTCTCTTGGCGTGACAGGTTACAATCAGGATACCTTTGAGGTGTATCACAGATTGTATGATGCATTGAACATTTCGGTGGTGTCCGATAAAAACACTGTAGGATATTATGATATGGATTCCGAAACCAAAGTGTGGGATGAGGAAAAGGAGAAGTAATTCATGACAGAGACCATCGGCAAAGTGACACTGAATCTGGATAAGTATCCCGGAGAGGATTACTACTGTGACGGCAGTGTGGAAGACGAGATCTTGGAAATTGTTAAAAAATACAGTACCGTGGAATACGACCGGATCATTGCAGAGAGAAAAAGCTGGCCGATCCTGTATCATTTGTCTGCCCTTAGAGAAAATATTGTGGATTTTCTGCCGATACAAAGCACGGATAAGGTGCTGGAGGTAGGCAGCGGCTGCGGAGCCATCACGGGAGCGTTGTCCCGAAAAGCAGGGGAAGTGACCTGCGTGGATCTGTCCAAAAAGCGCAGCCTGATCAATGCCTGCCGCCACAGTGACTGTGAAAACGTGACGATCCATGTAGGCAATTTTACCGATGTGGAGCCGGATCTGCCCGCAGATTATGACTATATCTGTCTCATTGGTGTATTTGAATACGGACAGGCATACATAGGTGGGAAGACGCCGTATGAGGATTTTTTGAAAATTCTGCAAAAGCATCTGGCACCGGAGGGAAGAATTGTCATTGCCATAGAGAATAAATATGGATTGAAATATTTTGCAGGCTGTAAAGAAGACCATCTGGGCAGTTGGTTTTCCGGCATCGAGAATTATCCCGACGGCGGTGTGGTTCGGACTTTTTCCAGAAAAAAGCTGGAAGGGATCTTTGATACCTGTGGCGTGACAGAACGCAGTTTCTATTATCCGTATCCCGATTATAAATTTATGACAACGGTCTATTCGGATGTCTATCTTCCGGGAAGAGGAGAACTTTCTAACAATCTGCGCAACTTTGACCGTGACAGAATGTTATTGTTTGATGAAAAAAGTGCTTTTGACGGCATCGTGGAGGAAGGCCTGTTTTCTGTATTCTCCAACTCTTACCTTGCGGTGATCGGGAAGCCTTTTGAACTGAAATATGTCAGATATTCCAATGACCGTGCAGAGAATTTCCGGATCCGTACGGAGATCCTGCGGGACGGACAGGGGCACCCGGCAGTACGGAAATACCCTCTCACCGAAGGCGCACGGGAACATGTGCGTCATATGGCGGAAGCCTATGAAAAATTAAAGGAGCGCTATGCGGGAAGCCAGCTGGAAGTCAATGTATGTCATTTAGGGGAAGAGAACGGTGTTCCTTATGCAGAATTTGAATTTGTACCGGGCAGACCTCTGTCGGAGCTGATGGATGAATGCCTGGACAGGCAGGATGTAGAAGGCTTCCATAAGCTGTTTGCGGAATATCTGGAGAGAGTAGGTTTTGGTGAAGAGAAACCTGTGGCGGATTTTGATCTGATCTTTGCCAATATTTTAGTGGATGGGGACCGGTGGACACTGATCGATTATGAGTGGACCTTTGACCGTCCTATAGAGACCAGAGCACTGGCATTTCGTGCGATTTATTGTTATGTGCTGGAGGATGAGAGACGTAATGCTCTGGAACTGGATCGCATACTGGATCGCCTGGGCATCACGGAAAATGAGGCCAGACAGTACAGAGAGCAGGAGATGGAATTCCAGAAATATGTCACCGGACAGAAATTATCCATGGGAGAGATCCGCAATCTTTTAGGTGGTGAAATTTATAAGCCCACCGAATGGATCGGACGGTTCCGACAGACGGAGGGGGAACTCCGGGTACAGATCTACGAGGATAAGGGACAGGGATTTTCCGAAGAAAATTCCTATTTTCCCGAGAATGTGTATGTAGCGGAAAAACAGGTGGAACTTGCAGTGAAATTTGACGGCAATGTACATGCGCTGCGCCTGGATCCTGCCATGTGTTCCTGCATCTGTAAGATCAGGGAGCTTGCCATGAACGGACAGCCCGTACCGTTGCAGGATAAAAAGGTATTTGTGGCCAACGGCCGTATCCTGAAATCTACAGACGGTGCAGAGCAGCCCAGCGTGGTATTCCCCACAGAGGATCCCAATCTGACGATCCGGGTGGATGCCCTGGACAGAAAGGCAGAAAATACATTGACTGTAAAGATGGAGATCGTACAGATTCCTCTGTCCATGGCAAAGGACATGGCTGGAAATGTGAAAAAATTTTTCTAAAGAATCGAAAGAAGTAATTTGATCAAAGGAGACAGACAGCTTGGGCATTCGGGCAGCGGTAAAGCAGGTGCTGGTGGCACAGCAGGATAAAAAATATGAAAAAGATCTGGCACAGCTTAAGGTTACCTATGAGCAGTGGGCCACGGAGCAGGAAAGGGCAGATGCAGGCAATCCCTCGAAAGCAATAGGCCTGGAAACCGCAGAATTTGTAATTTTCCGGCAGGTGGAAGGACTGCTTGCGGAAAATGCACTGCAATGGATCAACGCTTACTTTGCAAGACACCCGGACGTAGAGATCGTCTACGGAGATGAGGATCTGTTGGGAGACAGAGGGGAGCGCTGCCTTCCCTGGTACAGACCCTGCTGGTCACCGGATACTTACCGGGCTTGTTTCTATGTGGGAAGTGTTGTAGCTGTGCGGAGCAGGCTGTTACAGAGACTCGGAGAAAATCCTGTTGTAACTGAGAGCGAGAGTACCGGAAAAGAAGTCCTGTTTACCAATGCAGAAGAAATCCGTCCGTTAATGGACCGCATATTCCTGGCAGCCGGTGGTTTCGAGAGAGACTGTCACACCATCGGACATATAGAAAAAGTACTGTTCCATGGTAATTTTCCTGCTTCCGGTATGGGAATTCAGGGACCGGAGCTATGTGCCGGGGAAACAAAGGAAGTGCGGAATTTCTGGGAGGCGTATCTGCGGACGGAGGAATCCCCACAGCTGGCAGCGAAACTGGCAGACCGGACAGCAGAAGAAATCAAAGAATTGCTGACGGGGGAACGAAAAGTTTCCGTGATCATCCCTTCCAAAGACAATCCTGAGGTGCTGGAGAAATGTCTGATTTCCCTGACCAGACGTCCGGAAAGCAATGTTCCCATAGAAATCCTGTTAGTGGATAATGGAAGTTGTGCCGAAAACAAGAAAAAGACAGAGCAACTGGCAGAACGGATCCGGGAAAGCGGGGTAACGGTCCGCTACATCTATGAACCGGAAGAATTTAATTTCTCCGCCATGTGTAACCGAGGGGCAAAGCTGGCGGAAGGGAACTATTTATTGTTCCTGAATGATGATATCGAAGCATGCGGCAATGACTGGCTGGAAAAAATGGTTCTGCACGCCATGCAGCCTTATACAGGCAGTGTGGGATTAAAGCTGTATTATCCCGACTCTGTGAAAATACAGCATGACGGTATTGTCAATCTGCCGGTGGGACCGGTGCACAAACTGCAGTTCATGGAAGATGACAGAAGCTATTATTTCGGCAGAAACCGCTACAATCAGGACTGTGTGGCGGTGACGGGAGCCTGCCTTCTTATGAAAAAAGAGGTATTTGAGGAAGCCGGCGGTTTTCAGGAGGCATTGCGGGTAGCCTACAATGATGTGGATCTGGGATTTCGGCTCATAGAAATGGGCTATTATAATGTCGTGTTGAATGACTGTTTTGCCTATCATCATGAATCCCTGAGCCGGGGAAGCGATGAGAGTCCTGAAAAAATGCGCCGTCTGACGGAAGAGAGAGAACTGCTCTATCAGATGCATCCGCAGTTTCGCGGAGAGGATCCTTTTTATCCGCAGGGACTGAACAGAGAAGGACTGGACAGCCGTGTCGTTCCGGCCTATCTTACGGACCGGAATATTTTGCAGGAGCCTGTCTGGAAAGCGGGACTTCCCGGAGAAGAAGACCTGCAGAAGATCCGGAAGGATGAGTGCCTGATGGCGAGAGTGGAGACAGCGGGACCGGAGCGGATCCAGGGATACAGCGTGATCCTCGGAGATGACAATGCATGTTATGAGAAATATCTGCTGCTATTACCGGCAGAAACCGATGCGTCGCAGGATACGGATCGGGGCACCTGGTTTATGAAACTTTTGCCGGCGTATCGACAGGAACTGGAGGAAAATCTTCCGGATCAGAAAAATGTGGCGCTGGGAGGATTCTGCGTCAGTCGTAAGGGAGAACAACTCCCCGCAGGAACTTACAGTATTGCGGTACTGGCCGTAAACCGTGTAAGTAAACTGAAGCTTTGGAACACCACGGGCAAATACATGACGGTGGAAAAATCCCGGGCAACAGAATAGAACAGGATGCGCCGCCTTTCGTAAAAGCGGGGCGTATCATGGAGGAAACATATGTCAGAAAACAACACAGAGATGAATTATAAGGAAGCCTACGAAAGGGAGCATGAAAAGTGTGCAGACCTGGCGGACAAGATCGTAGTGCTGGAATCCGAGAAGGAGGACCTTCAGTTCAAACTGGACCGGATCAAAAAGAATAAATTCTGGAAGGCAACAGGTCCTGCCAGAAGCCTGATCCATTTTGCACAGAGACAGAAGGAACGTCTGTCCCACTGCGGAGGACCGAAGGACATCCTGCGCAAGATCCGTAACAAGAGTCACCAGAAGGGTCTGATGGAAGCCTACGGTACCGGAAGCTTTCCCGATGCGGAGCAGAGAAAAAAAGAGGAAACTACCATTTTCCCTTACATGCCGAAGATCAGTATTCTGGTGCCACTGTGGAACAATAAGCGGGAATTCCAGATACAGATGTTAGACTCTGTAATGAATCAGACATATCCGAACTGGGAACTGTGTCTGGCGGACGGTTCCGATGCGGAGCATGCGTATATCGAAGAAATCTGCAAAGAATATGCGGCAAAGGCAGACGGCCGTATCGTATACAAACATCTGGATCACAACGGAGGCATTTCTTATAACACCAATGAATGTTATAAAATGGCTGCCGGGGATTATATCGGTCTGTTTGATCAGGATGATATTATCCACCCTTCCGTCCTGTTTGAATATGTGAAGGCGATCAATGAACAGGGCGCAGATTATCTGTACTGTGATGAGACGACGTTTAAGGAAAATAATATCAATAAAATGCTGACCATGCATTTTAAACCGGATTATGCGCCGGATAATCTGCGGGCGAATAACTATATCTGCCATTTCAGCGTTTTTTCCAGAAAACTGCTGGAAGGCGAGGAACTGTTCCGTACAGCTTTTGACGGTGCACAGGATCACGATATGATCCTGCGCCTGACGGACAGAGCACAGAAAATCGTGCATGTGCCCAGACTGATGTATTACTGGAGAAGCCATGAAGGCAGTACTGCAGCCAGCATTGATGCGAAGCCCTATGCCATCGAGGCAGCCAAGGGGGCTGTGGCGGATCATTTGAAAAAGCATGGCTTCAAGCATTTTCAGATCACCAGTACCAGAGCCTGTGCCACCATTTTCCGGATCCGTTATCAGATCCTGGGAGATCCTAAGATCTCGATCGTGATTGCGAATAAAGATCATGTGGAAGATCTGAAGCGCTGTATCACATCCATTCAGAAGAACAGTACCTGGAGCAATTATGAGATCCTTATCGTAGAAAACAACAGTACCACGCCGGAGATCAAGGATTATTATTCCCAGCTGCTTGGCCTGTCCGGCAGTGATTCCTACGCAGAAAGATGCAAGCTGCGTACGGTCTGCGGTCATGACGGTGGTATCCTGCACAGTGAGGATGGACGAATCTCTGTGGTGACCTATCATGGTGATTTTAACTATTCTGCGGTGAACAATCTGGGTGTATCCTATGCCACCGGTGAATATATCCTGTTGCTGAACAATGATACAGAGGTCATTACCGCCAACTGGATGGAAGAAATGCTCATGTATGCACAGCGGGAAGACGTGGGTGCCGTGGGAGCGAAGCTGTACTATGCGGACAAGACGATACAGCATGCCGGTGTGGTCATCGGACTGGGAGCCCATCGCACTGCGGGACATACCCATTACCGTATTCCGGTACAGAATCTGGGTTACATGGGACGTCTGTGCTACACTCAGAATGTCACGGCAGTGACAGGAGCCTGCCTGTTGGTGAAAAAGAGCCTGTATGAAAAGGTGGGAGGCCTGGAGGAAAACTTTGTGATCTCCTTAAATGATGTGGATTTCTGCCTGAAACTGCGGGAACTTGGTCTGTTAAATGTATGGACGCCTTTTGCGGAACTGTATCATTATGAATCTGTTTCCAGAGGTCTGGATGATCAGGGAGAGAAGGCGGAGCGATACAACAAAGAATCCGAACATTTCCGTGAAAAATGGAAGGCACAGCTGGAGGCGGGAGATCCCTATTACAATCCGAATTTCTCGCTGGATCGCAGCGATTATGCCCTGAAGGATCCGTCAGTTAGCGGACGTTAAATAATTCTTTTCAGTAAAGGTAATCTATGGTAAAATATGTGCGGAAAGCGTTTACTGAAGAAAGATAAAGATAGCGATAAAACAGGAGGATAGGAAAATGAGTTATATGGACGAACTGAATTTCTGGTTGAATGATGATTATTTTGACCAGAAGACCAAGGATGAACTTCTGGCAATCCGCAACAACGAGGCAGAAGTGGAAGATCGTTTTTACAAGGAACTGGAATTCGGTACCGGCGGCCTGCGTGGTGTGATCGGTGCAGGAACCAACCGTATGAACGTATATACCGTTCGTAAGGCAACTCAGGGTCTTGCAAATTATATTATCAAGCGTGGTACCCAGAGCAAGGGTGTGGCAATCGCATTCGATTCCCGTCGTATGTCTCCCGAGTTTTCCGATGAGGCAGCAAGATGTCTGGCAGCCAATGGTATCAAGGCATACATTTTTGAATCTTTAAGACCTACCCCGGAACTGTCCTTTGCCCTTCGTACGCTGGGATGTACCGCAGGTATCGTAGTGACTGCAAGCCACAACCCTCCTGAGTACAACGGCTACAAAGTATACTGGGAGGACGGCGCACAGGTAACCGCTCCTATCGACAAGGACATCATCACCGAAGTACAGGCCATCAAGGATTATCATACCGTGAAGACCATGAGCAGAGAAGATGCTGAAAAGGCAGGTCTCTATCAGGTGATCGGTAAAGAGATCGATGACAAGTACATGGCAGAATTGAAAAAGCAGATCATTCATCCCGATGTTATCCAGGAAATGGCAGATGACATCAAGATCGTATATACTCCGTTATGCGGTACCGGTAACAAGCCCGTGAGACGTATCCTTTCTGAGCTGGGATTCAAGCATGTCTATGTCGTTCCCGAGCAGGAGAATCCGGATCCGGACTTTACCACACTGGATTATCCGAACCCCGAGGATCCCAAGGCATTTACCTATGCGCTGCGTCTGGCGAAGGAAAAGGATGCGGATATCGTTCTGGCAACCGATCCCGATGCAGACCGTCTGGGTGTTTATGCAAAGGATCAAAAGACCGGAGAATATGTGGCATTTACCGGTAATATGTCCGGTATGCTGATCGCAGAATATATCTTAAGAGAGAAGACTGCAACCGGTGCTATGCCCGAGAATCCTGCACTGGTAACCACCATTGTTACCACCAATATGACAAAGCCCATTACCCAGGCTTACGGCGTAAAGCTGATCGAAGTACTGACAGGGTTCAAGTTCATCGGTGAGCAGATCAAGTTCTTCGAGCAGACTGGCAGCAACAATTATGTATTTGGTCTGGAAGAGAGCTACGGCTGTCTGGCAGGTACTCATGCAAGAGATAAGGATGCTGTCGTAGCAGTAATGTGTCTGTGCGAAGTAGCAGCATACTGCAAGAAGCACAATATGACTCTGTGGGATATGATGGTATCCATGTATGAAAAGTACGGTTACTTCAAGGAGACTCAGTATACTATCACCATGAAGGGTATCGACGGTGCAAGACAGATCGCAGAGATCATGGAAAAGCTTCGTAAGAATCCGCCTAAGGCATTCGGTGACCTGAAGGTGGAGAAGTTCCGTGATTACCAGAACGATGTGATCATTGACATGGAGACCGGCGAGAAGACCACCACCGGACTTCCCAAGTCCAACGTTCTGTACTTCGAGCTTCCCGACAACGCATGGTGCTGCGCTCGTCCTTCCGGAACCGAGCCCAAGATCAAGTTCTACATGGGCGTAAAGGGCAACAGCATCGAGGATGCACAGGCTAAGGTAGAGAAGCTGACCGAGGATGTAAAAGCAGTACTGTAGTTTACAGTTATTCAGAGCCATTTCGCAAATTGGGTCTGAATAGTATCAATATAAATAAGTATATTTTTAGAGCGAATCGTCCCATGGGGCGATTTGCTCTTTTGCAGCAACAGCAGAGCCATTTTGCGAATGGTGGCTGATGTTGCTGCTTATAAAAAGTGGAGGTATCCGTGGCAAAGCTGAATATAGCAAACCTGAAGAAAACTCTATATTATCTGCAACGTAACGGCCTGAGGGAAACCTGCATCTCTGTAAGGGAACGCCTGACAGAGACAGACCGCTATTTTTTTGTGCCTTGCTCGGAGGAAGAATTGGAGCGGCAGAGCGAACGCATCTGGGAGCATCCTGTTTTGTTCAGTATCGTGGTGCCGCTGTACCGTACGCCGGAAAATTATCTGAACAGAATGATAACCAGTGTAATGAAGCAGAGTTATCCGTACTGGGAACTGATTTTAGCTGATGCAACGGAAGATCACAGCCTGGAGGAGACCTTGAGACAACAGGGATTTCTGAAAGAACAGGTGCCAGAGAAAGGGACGGAGCCAGGTGCAGCGGATTCCGGGATCCATTATGTGCATCTTACGGAAAATGCCGGAATTGCGGCCAATACGAATCAGGCACTCCCTTTGGCAAAGGGAGAATATATCGGCCTTTTGGATCATGATGATGTGTTGACACCGGATGCATTGTATGAAATGGCAAATGCCATACAGGATAAAACTGACAAAGGTGTCGGAGTAGCATTTGCTTATTCCGATGAAGATAAATGTGATGGGGAAGAGACAAGGTATTATGACCCTAATCGAAAAGAAGACTTTAATTACGATCTGATCCTGAGTAATAATTACATTTGCCATTTTCTGGTCATGGAAGCAGGACTGATGAAAAAATTACAGTTCCGTTCTGCCTATGATGGTGCCCAGGACTATGATCTGGTGCTGCGGGCAGTGGCAGAGGTGCTTGCGCAGGACGGACAGGATGCAGAGGAGAGAATTCTGCATATTCCGAAGGTACTGTATCACTGGAGATGCCATGAGGCTTCCACCGCAGCCAATCCCCACAGCAAGAGAT